>WNGP01001622.1_pt1 | contig 35218 bp, 34 predicted proteins | sample 5407671 | NCBI WGS metagenome assembly WNGP01 (sample SAMN13153381, study PRJNA577476) | soil metagenome | isolation source: 40 cm soil or saprolite under Garry oak tree replicate 2 | place: USA:California | collected 2016-06-15 | reverse complement strand
GTAGCGATCGAGGTAGCGCGTGATGCTGAACAGCTCGGCCGCCCAGCGCACCTTCTGGTCGATCGCGGCGCGGGGCATCCCCGCGGCCTCCAGGGGAAACGCGATATTCCGGAACACGGTGCGGTGCGGGTACAGCGCGTAGCTCTGGAACACCATCGCGATGCCGCGGGCCCGGGGCGGCACGTCGCCGTCCATGCGCTGACCGCCGATCACGATCTCGCCCGCTGTGGGACGCTCCAGCCCCGCGATCATCCGGAGCAAGGTGGTCTTGCCACAGCCGGAGGGGCCGAGCAGCACCAAGAACTCTCCCTCTCGGATCGAAAGGTTGACCCCATCCACCGCGTGGAAGTCACCGAATCGCCTGGTCAGGTTGCGCAGCTCGACACCGGCCACGATCGTTGCCCCCTCCTCCCGTCATCCCCGACCGTCGCTAGAACGTGATCTGCACCAGAGGCGTCAGCTCGCGCTGCATGGCACGGATACTCACCTGCGCGGCCAGGCGCTCCGCGACGGCGAGGTACGCGGCCGCGAACGGCGAGGCGCGATCGAGCACGACCGGCCGCCCCGCGTCCGACTGCGCGCGGATCACGGTGGCGAGCGGGATCTCCCCCAGAAAGGGGATCTCGAGCCGCTCGGCGGCGCGGCGCGCGCCCCCCGAGCCGAATACCTCGTCGTGCGCGCCGCAGTGCGGGCAGACGTAGTGCGCCATGTTCTCGATCACGCCCAACACCGGCGTATTGAGCCGGGTGAACATGGTGATGGCCTTCTGCGCCACCTTCAGCGCCACGTCCTGCGGCGTGGAGACGATCGCCGCACCGGTCAAAGGGATCGACTGGCAGAGAGTGAGCTGCACGTCGCCGGTGCCCGGCGGCAGGTCCACCAGGAGATAATCGAGCTCGCCCCACACCACGCTGCCCAGGAAGTGCTGCACCGTCTTGTGCAGCATCGGCCCGCGCCAGATGATGGCGTCGTCCTCGCGCAGGAAAAAGCCCATGGAGATGAGCTTCACGCCGTACCGTTCTGCCGGGATTATGCCCTCGGCTGTCGGCTTGGGGAGATCGTCCACGCCCAGCAGCGTCGGGATCGTGGGCCCGTAGATGTCCGCGTCCATGATCCCGACCCGCGCGCCGGTCTGGGCCAGCGCGATGGCGAGGTTGGCCGTCACCGTCGACTTGCCGACTCCGCCCTTGCCGCTGGCGATAGGCACGACGTTCTTGACCGTGGGGATCAGCTGCTGCTTCATCTCGCCGGGCGAGGCCCGGACGCGGGACGTCATCCTGACCTGCACGCCGGCGACCCCGGGCAGGGCGGCGACCGCGCGCTGCGCCTGCTGCTGCATTTGCTCGCGCACGGGGCAGGCGGGGGTGGTGAGCTCGATGCTGAACGCAACGGAGCCGTCCGCGACGCGGACGTCCTTCACGAACCCGAGCGCGACAATGTCGCGCCCCAGGTCCGGGTCGCGGACGACGCGCAGCGCATCGAGGATGTCGCGTTCGGAGACTATTTGGCCACCGGACGTTTGGTGAGGTCGACGGGCGGATAATAAATGATGCGGTACGGGCTGTCCGGTGTCTTGAGCGCGTCGACCACCTCCGCCGGCAACCAGGTCTTGGGCGCGGGGCTGCGGCCGCGGCCGCAGCCCGCGATGGTCAGGAGCACGGCTGCCGTGACGGTCACGCGCATAGTCACCTCTCCGCTTCGGCGCGAGGCGCGTCGTCGGACGGCGCGCCTCGCGCCAACCAGTCCCGAAACGCGTCCGCCTCGTGGGCCAGCCGCCACTCCTCGAAGATCGACAGCGCCATCGCCCGGAGGCCCCCTTCACCGGGCCCGGCCGCGAGGCATTGCTGCTGCAGCCACTCCTCGAACGCCTCGGGCGCGGGGTCGGCGACAATCGCCCGCTCGAGCAGGTCCTCCTTCATCGCCAGGCCGATCGCGTCAGGCGTCGTGTCGCGCTTGCGGCGTTTGCGCCGCCCCTCCGACGCCGCGAGGGCGGACAGAAGCTCGCGGCAGATCTCGCTGGGGCGACTCACGCCAGCCGTGCCTCGAGCGCATAGCCCGGACGTTCGGGCCGCCGGTAGCCGCGCTCCAACGCCACCACGTCGAGGTGCACGGTGGTCAGGTCGTCGAGCAGCACGGCCCACGGCGCCAGGGACCGCATGGTCGTGAGCGCCTTGAGATAGCCGTTGCACGTGCGGCAGATCTCCACTCGGCGCACGGGCTCGGCTTCGTCGGGCGCGAGATACCCGAGCTGGTCATGGCCCACCTCGCCGCAGAATACGCAGCGCAGCGGCGGCAGCGCCCAGGCCGTACCGCACCGCCCGCAGCGCAGCTGGCGCTTGCGCTCCAAACCGATCGACTCGGCGAGAGTCGGCCAGGCGCCGCACACGGGGCAGTAGCCCTCCCACCATGTGGGCGCGACCTGCGCGGCGAACGCACGGCCGCACGCCTGGAGCAGCGGCACGGCCGTCATCTGGGCCGTTACCCGCAGCGCCCCCGGGTCCGCGCTCGCGGCCGCGGCGAGCGCCTCGATGCGGACATCGTCCTGGCACACCGCGGCTTCGAGCAGCGCCAGGGCATCGACCTCGCGACCGGCGATACGGTGCACCCAGCTGCCCGCGGCCCGCCGGTTCACGGCGAATTGGGCGCGGAAAAGGAACGGTGCGTTGGCGGGCCGGTCGGCCGGCGGCGCCGGGACGACGGCGTCCCACGCCGCCTTCCCTTCATTCTCGCTCTCGGCGAGTGCTGCCTCAAGCAGCTCGAGCCACGCCTCGGCCTCGGGATGGTCGCGGCGTGCCTCGGCCACCCGCTGCTGGACGTCTACGTTCCGCGGCCGCCGGAGCTTGGCTGGGGACCAGAGCATTTCACCTTGACGGTGCGGCAGGGCGTCTTGTAATACATCCTCGCGCCCGCGTGGAGCTGCGTGACAGAACCGTGATTACCGGGATCGGCCCCGGGTCCGCCCCCGCGCGCCCGCGTCGCTTCGGGGCTGGCACAGGCGGCGACAGCGGCGAGGAGCAGAACGAGTCGGGAGCCGTTCATGCTACCGCCCCAAGGCGACGCGGTAGTGTGCGATGCCCTCGGACGCGAGCAGCGTCGTGACCCGCAGCAAGAAGCCGCCGAGCAACACCAGCCTCGCCGCCCTCGCGGGGTTGGCGTGCAGGCGCAGCGGGGCCACGATGCCGGCGCCCACCACACCCACGAGCAGCAGCAATCCCCAGAAGCTGACCCACACCTGCCGGATCGGCCAGAGCGATGCGATGAACACCACGAGGATGAGCAGCTCGACGATGAGCGCCTTGAAGTCGAAGTCGGACAGCCAGGCGAGCGAGCGCGCGGTGGCGCCGCGCCCGGGCGCGAGCAGGATCAGCGTGGCCGCGCCCGTCGAAGCACCCGATGTCACGAACAGGGCACCGAGCCATGGACTGTCGGCCCAGATGGGGCGGTTCGTGACGGAGAGCAGGACGCCGGTGTAGGCCGCAACGAAGAACCCGAACAACCCGCCGACGGCCGCTATGACCTTCGCCAGGGCGCGGCCCCCCACGGCGGTGCCGACGGTGCGGAGTACGGGGTTCCGGAGCCGGCCCTCCTCCGCCCGGGCGCCGAGGGCGGACAGGACCGAGAACAGTCCGAACAGCAGGATCGCCCAGGCCCCAAAGGAGATCGGCGACCACGGCTTGAAGACGATGGCCGGGAAGTTCTCCGACTGAAACAGCATGTGCCAGAAGCGCAGCGGCTGCCCCAGGTCGACGGTGAGGAGGAAACCGCTCACGAGGGCGCCGACGGCAGCGACGTCGTAGCCGGTGCGCACGACCGCCCGGTCGTCCGGCCGCCCGAACCATTCGAGGACGGCGGCGAGGAAGTAGGCGCCCCCCGCCAACCCGCCGATGAAGAAGTACGGGATGATGAACCAGGTCCAATGCGGGGCGCCGCTGAAGAAGGTGTCGGACATGGTGCGCCCCTAGTTGGTCGAGGGTCCGGGACCGGCGGCCTGCTCGTCCATGCGCCGCTTGCGCAGGCCGACGAGTGCCAGCAGGCCGAGCACCGCCGCGCTCGCCGCGGAGAATGTGCCCGCCTTCTTCAGGTTCCGCGACGGCAGCTGCGGGTTGCGCGGCAGCCCGTACTTCTCGGGCTCGTCCACCAGCAAGTAGAAGGAGTTGAGCCCGCCCAGCGGCCCGTTCGGGTCGTCGCCGTAGAGCTGGGCGCGTTTTTCACCCATGGCGTGCAGCTGCGTGAGACGTTTCTGCGCCCGTTCCCGCAGCTCGTCGATCGGCCCGAACTGGATCGAGTCCGTGGGGCACGCCTTGGCGCACGCCGGCTCCAACCCGACCTCGAGGCGGTCATGACACAGCGTGCATTTCTGCGCCGTGCCCGCAACGGGATTCATGTCGATGACGCCGAAGGGACAGGCGGCGATGCACGCGCGGCAGCCGTTGCACACGTCCGACTGAATCACGACCGTGTCGAACTGGGTGCGGATGATGGCGCCCGTCGGGCACACCTCGAGGCAGCCGGCCTGCACGCAGTGCTTGCACACGTCGCTCATCATGAGCCAGCGGCCGTTGTACGGGCCGTCGAACTGCTCGATGAACTTGACGTGCCGCCAGTGGATGCCGTCGAGTTTTCGCGTGTTGTCGTAGCTGTCGCCGCTCATCTCCCGAACGCCGCCGTTCTCGGCCGGGAGCTGGTTCCAGTTCTTGCAGGCGACTTCGCACGCCTTGCAGCCGATGCAGATCGTGGTGTCGGTGAAGAACCCGAGGGCCTGGCCCATGGTCACGCCCTTTCCACGTTGCAGACGAAGGCCTTGCCTTCGTGGATCGACACGTTCGGGTCACCAACCCAGGACGTGAGGTCATTGACCACGTCACCGGTGGAGAGCCCCATCCAGCCCCAGTGCCACGGCATGCCGACGTGATGAATCTGCTTGCCGGCGACGTTCAGCACCCCAATGCGGTCGGTTACCAGCGCCTTCGCGCGAATGTGGCCGCGTGGACTCGAAATGACCACGAGATCGAGGTTCTTGATCCCTTTTTCCTGTGCGAGCCCCTTGCCCATCTCGATGAACAGCTCGGGCTGCAGCTCGCTGAGCCACGGCAGCCAGCGGCTCATCGCGCCCGCCAGGTAGTGCTCGGTGAGTCGATAGGTGGTGATCACGTACGGGAACTTCGGATCGCCGACGACCGCGAGCTGGTTGTACGGTTTCCCCGCCGCCCACACCTTGTGCACCGGGCTCATCTGGTGCTTGGGATAGAGCAGGTTCTGCACCGGCGACTCGTGTGGCTCGTAATGGGTAGGGAGCGGTCCGTCCACGAGACCGGCGGGCACGAACAGCCAGCCCCGGCCGTCGGCTCGCATGATGAATGGCTGGCTTCCGGACAGCGCGTCCAGGCCGATGCCGTCCGGCTTCGGCTGCGCGTCGGGCGCCTTGGTCGCGGCGAAGTCCGGCACGTCGTACCCGACCCACTTGCCGTGGGGGGGCGCGACCCCGGTCTTGGGGTCGGGCGGGTTCACGAACGTCGGATCCCACCAGACCCACCGCTTGCGCTCGCTCCACGGGTTGCCCTTCAAGTCCGCCGAGGCGCGGTTGTACATCACGCGACGGTTGGCCGGCCACGCCCAGCCCCACGCGAGGTGCGCGCCTGGAACTCCCGGAGGATCGGGGGTGCGACGCGCCGTCATGTTCTGATCCCACGCCGGGAAAGCGCCGCAGTAGATCCAGGACGCGCACGTCGTCGACCCGTCGTCCTTCAGCTCGCCGAACCCCTTGAGGTGTTGCCCGGGGTTCGCGGTCACGTACCCGTTGATCTCCCGCAGAATCCTCAGCGCGCTCGGCTCTCCCGGATAGAGCGGGGTCTCGCCGGGGCCGGGGTCGAAATCCCAGAGGACGTTCTTCCACCCCTGGTCACGCGGCGCCGTGCTGGCCGCGTACAGCCGCTTCATCCGCTTGGCCAGGTTGTGGTAGAACCACGTGTCGGTACGGCAGTCGCCCGGCGCCTTGGTGGCGAAGGAGTGCCACTGCAGCATGCGCTGGGTGTTGGTGAAGCTGCCGTCGTACTCGGCGATTTGGGTCGCCGGGAAGAAGAAGACCTCGGTCTGGATATCCCCGATCTTCACCGCGCCGCTCTTCACTTCGGGCCCGAGATACCAGTGCGTGGCGGTCTCCGTGAGCCAGTTGTCCTTGACGACCAGCCACTTGAGCTGCCGCAGGGCGCCACGGGTCGCGCCACCATTGAGCGATGTTGCGGGGTTCTGGCCGACGCACACCATCCCTTTGACTTTGCCGTCGGCCATGGCCGAAAACGAGGCGATGTGCGAGTGGTCGCCCAGGATCTTGGGATGCCAGTCGTAGCCGAAGTCGTTCTCGGCCGTGGCGGCCTCGCCGTACATGGACTTCAGGTAGGAGACCATGAACTTGGGCAGGTTGCCGTAGTAGCTGGTCGGGGACGTCTCGGCCGCCATGTACGCCCGCAGCGACTCGTGGGGGCGCAGCGCCGATGGCGCGTTCATGTACCCGTGAATGCTGTGGTATAGCGTGGGCACGTCGGTCGACCCTTGAATCGCCGCGTGGCCGCGCAACGCCATCACGCCGGCACCCGGCCGGCCGATGTTGCCGAGCAGCAGCTGGAGCAGCGCGCAGCAACTGATCATCTGGACGCCGTAGGTGTGCTGGGTCCACGCCACCGCGTACGCGAACGCGCTGGTCCGGTCGCGGCCGGAGTTGGCGAGCAGCGCCTCCGCCACCTGGATGAACTTGTCCTTGGGGGAGCCGCAGATCTGCTCCACCATCTCGGGCGTGTAGCGGGAGAAGTGACGCTTCAGGATCTGGAACACGCACTGCTGCGCGCCGGGCCCGGCTTGAGTGACCGGACGAGGTCGTCGAACGGCGGGCCCGCCCGGCGCGCGATCAGATCCGCCGTGGCGGGGCCGGGCGCTTTGGGGTCCCGCTCGTAGCCCCACGAGGCGGGGTCGTAGCGGCCTTGGTTGCCGTTGTACGGCCAGGAGGCCGGCTCGCTGAAGGTGTTGAGGCCGGAGAACACACCTTCGAGATCTTCGGTGTCTTTGAAGTCGCGGTTGATGATCGTGGCCGCGTTGGTGTAGTTGACCACGAACTCCTTGAAGAAGGGGTCCGAGTTCCAGCGCCGGCTGTTGACCACGTAGTTGATGAGCCCGCCGAGGAACGCGATGTCCGAGCCCGCGCGGATCTGGACGTGCAGATCCGCCATCGCGCTGGTGCGGGTGAAGCGCGGGTCGACGTGGATGAGCTTCGCGCCGTTCAGCTTGGCTTTCATCGGCCAGCGGAACGCCACCGGGTGGCACTCCGCCATGTTCGAGCCCATGATGACGAAGCAGTCGGTGTGCTCGAGGTTGCGCGGATACAGCGTCGCCGCGCCGCGTCCAAACCGTGTCCCCAGACCGGGGACGCTAGAGCTGTGTCATATCCTGGCCTGGTTTTCGATCGCGACGACTCCGAGGCCACGCCAGAACTTCTGGCAGACGTGGTTGAACTCGTTGTCGAGCGTCGCACCACCCAGCGCGAAGATCCCGGGCGTCATGTTGACGAGCTTGCCGTTGGGTAAGCTCTCGATGAACGTCTCGTCGCGCGTCTCCTTGATCAGGTCCGCGACCCGATCCATCGCCCACTCCAACTCCACGACCTCCCAGTCCGAGGCGCCCGGCTTGCGGTGCAGGACCTTGGTCGCCCGGTTCGGATTCACATGGAGCTGGTAGATTGCGGCGCCCTTGGGACAGAGCGTGCCTTCGTTGTGGGGGCTGCGGGGATCACCTTCGATGTTGACGATCTTCTCGTCTTTGACATGGATGAGCGTCGCGCACCCCACCGAACAGAAGGGGCAGATGCTCGGCACGACTTTCGCGTCTTTGATGCGGAGTTCCTGCGCTCGCGCCCGAGCGGGCGCCAGTGGCAAACCCAGTCCGACCATCCCGCCGATCGCCGTCCCGGCGCCGGCACCGACTGAAACCCGCAGGAAATCGCGACGGCTTACCTGCATAGGTTCGATCCTCCCCCGCGCAAGAAGGCGGCAAAGGCACGCGAAGCTATGGATGCCCCAGATTGGCAGCCTGTCTCCGCGCCGTCAAGGGTGATAGGCTTACCAAACGATGGCCCAGCCGCCGGACGTGACGCCCGACTACTTCGAGATCCTCGTGGTCCGTGAGCTGCGCAAGGCGGGTCTGGAGGTCACGGAGCCGCGGGTCCATCGGCGCACGGAGCTGCCCGAGCCCGAGCGGGGCTTCCTGCTCGAGCTGTTGGTATGGCTCGGGCGCAACACGTGGCAGAAGCGCGCCTTGATCGCGTGCCGCCGCCAAGTGGGTGCGATCGGGGCTGAGGCGGTCGAGACCCTGACCCCGCACCTGGCGGAAGCCCAAGCCGAGGTGGGGCTCCTGTTTGCAACGGCGCCCTTCACGCCGCAGGGCTTGGCGGCCGGCGACGAGCAGGGCCTCGCTCTGCTCCAGCTCGTCGCTGCGCGTACCGCATTCGACACCAGCGGCTGGGGTGGAGGCGGGCCCGGCCACTACCCCGCCTGGCTGCCCGCCTACCTGGTGCAGCTCGTGGACCGCGACCCGGCCGGTCAACCGCGGAGCCGCCTGCTCGAGGCGGGGCAAGCCGACATCATCCTGGAGCGACTACGGGCAAGAGGGGGCGTGCCATGAGGGATGCGATGGACGTGCTCGACACGTGGCTCGGCCAGTACAATGGACTGGCCCGGCCAGCGATTCCCCTCGGCTCAAAGGGCGAGGCGGGTGGGGCCCAGCTGCGGCTCAAGTACCACCCTACGCCCGACACGATCGCGATCCTGCACCTCGTCGCGGTCATGCATGACGGCCGGCCCGCGATAGAAGTAAAGACCTTCGCCGGCCCTGTCGCGGACGCGTCGGTCGAGGCCGGGCTGTGGGCGAGCGCGTTGTTGGGGCGTCGACCCTGAAGCCGGCGCCCGTCTCGATCACGCGGGCCAACCAGTGGGACGTGGCGATCCGTTGGAGCGACGGCCACGAGGCCGTGTATCCGGCGCTCTACCTGCGACGGGCCTGCTGTTGCGCCGTGTGTCTAGACGGGCCGGTAGCCGCGGATCCCGACGTGCATCCGCTCACGATCGAGGCGGTGGGGACGTACGCCATTCACTTCGAGTGGAGCGACGGGCACGGGGCGGGCGTCTATTCGTATGAGTATTTGCGGGGGCTGTGCCCGTGCCGCGAATGTCGAAACACATCCTAGCCACTGTTTCCCGCCCCCTTCATATTCACCTCCCCCCTGCAGGAGGTGATCCGTGCGTGTGTACAAGACACCGGAGATCCGCAATGTGGCGGTCCTCGGCCACGGCGCGAGTGGCAAGACCTCTCTGGTCGACGCCCTGGCGTTCGTGGCCGGCACGAGCAAGCGCCACGGGTCCGTGAAGGACGGCACCGCCCTCACCGATTACACTCCCGACGAAATCGAACGCAAGTACTCCATCAACCTGGCCCTCGCTGTGGCCGAATGGATGGACACGAAGGTCAACCTGATCGACACCCCGGGCTACCTCGACTTCACGGGCGACGCGTTGGCGGGCGTCTACGCCGCGGACGCCGCGGTCGTGGTGCTGGCGGGGACGGCGGGCGTGGAGGTGGGGACCGAGAAGGTGTGGGATTACTGCGAGCGCCGCGGACTGCCGCGGCTGCTGTTCGTCTCGCTGATGGACAAGGAGCACGCCGACTTCGAGCGGGTCTTCAACCAGATCAAAGAGCGCCTGACGGCCAAGGTCATCCCGGTGGAGATCCCGGTCGGCGAGGGACCGGAGTTCCACGGGATCATCAATCTCTTCTCGAAGAAGTGCCACCTCTACAAGAAGGGCACGAAGGCCGGGGAGTACGACGAGGTCGACGTGCCGGCCGAGTACCAGGCGCGCTTTGAGAAGTACTCTCAGGAGCTGATCGAGAGCATCGCCGCCACCGACGACACGTTGCTCGAGCGCTACCTGGGAGGCGAGGAGATCGGCCGCGAGGAAGCGATTGCCGCGCTGAAAGCGGGCATGCAGAAGGGGGAGCTGTTCCCGTTGTTCTGCGGCGCCGCCGAGCTGACGTACGGGACGCGGGCCCTGCTCACCAAGATCGTCGAGCTGTGCCCGGCGCCGCACGAGCGCGAGCCGATCGAAGCCCAGAAATGGGGTACCGCTGAGAAAGTCTCGCTCAAGGCCGATGACGCGGGCCCGCTCGCGGCCCAGGTCTTCAAGACGGTGTCCGAGCCGCACGTGGGGGACGTCACGCTGTTCAGGATCTTCTCGGGCAAGGTGAAGAACGGCCAGGATGTTTGGAACGCGCCGCGCGAGGTGTCCGAGAAGCTGAACCATCTGTGTGCCGCGTTGGGGAAGGAGCGCATCGAGATCGCCGAGCTGCACGCCGGGGACATCGGTGCCGTGGCGAAGCTGCGCGACACCCATACGAACGACACGCTCTCGAACAAGGACATGGGACTGGTGCTGGCCAAAGTCCCCTTCCCGGAGCCGGTGATCACGCTGGCGGTCGAAGTGAAGCAGCGCGGGGAGGAAGACAAGCTCTCGACGGGACTGCACAAACTGCACGAGGAAGACCCCACCTTTCACCACGAGTTCAACGCCGAGCTGGGCCAAACCCTGATACGCGGTCTGGGCGAGCGCCACCTCGAGATCGTCGTGGGACGGCTGGCGCGGAAGTTCGGCGTGCACGCGCAGACCACCAAGCCGCGCATCGCCTATCGCGAGACATTCCGAGGCAAAGCCGAGGGACAGGGGAAGCACAAGAAGCAGACGGGAGGCCGCGGCCAGTACGGCGACTGCTGGATCCGCATCGCGCCGCTACCGCGCGGCTCGGGCTTTCAGTTCCTCGACGAGATCGTGGGCGGCGTGATCCCGCGGCAGTACGTGCCCGCCGTGGAGCGGGGCGTGGTGGAGGCGGCGCAGAAAGGCCCGATCGCCGGATACCCCGTCGTGGATTTCAAGGTCGAGGTGTACGACGGGTCCTACCACGACGTCGATTCGAACGAAATGTCGTTCAAGATGGCGGGAATCATGGCCTTCCGGAACGTGAGCGCGAACTGCCGGCCGGTCTTGCTCGAGCCGATCATGGAAGTCGAAGTGTGGACCCCGGACGACTATCAGGGCGCCGTGATGGGTGACCTCTCGTCGCGCCGCGGGCACATCCTCGGCACCGATAAGGACGGCCGGCTCACGAAGGTCAAGGCGCTCGTGCCCGAAGCGGAGCTGGACCGGTACGCGACGACGCTGCACTCGCTCACACACGGCCGGGGGACCTACCGCATGAAGTTCCACGTCTATCAGGACGCCCCACCCGACATCACTGCGAAGGTCACAGAAGGACGAAAGAAAGAACTGGAGGAAGCGAAAGCCTGAGATGTGGAGCCCCGTGGACCGAAAGACGTACGCGGCGTACGGATTTGGGCTCATGGCGCTCAAGTACGCTCTGGACGCGGCACTGATTTGGTGGTTCACCGGTCGCTGGTGGACACCACTCGACTACCTCAGCCCCCTGTGGAGCACGCGCCAACACGTGCTGCTAGGCGCTCCGGCATGGCTCGCGCCGGTGCTCGTCGTCATCACGCTTCCATTTCTCTGGATCGGCGTCACCCTCACGCTGCGCCGCGCGGTGAACGCCGGGCTGTCGGCGTGGACCTGCCTCTTGTTCTTCGTGCCGGGCGTCAACTACGTGTTGATGCTCGCGCTCTGTTTTCTGTCACAGGTCTCCAAGCCGGTGCGGACGCCCGCCGTTCCGCCGCCACAGGTCGACGAGCGGCTCACGAGCGCGCTGCTGGGCGTCGCCGCATCGCTCGGGATTACGCTCGTCACGGTGGGGATCGGGATCTACCTGAAACGGTCGTACTCGACGGGCTTGTTCCTCGGCGTGCCGTTCACGATCGGCTACATCAGCTCGTACATCTACAATCGCCGCTTCCCCCGCTCGGCCGGCGAGTCGATCATCGTCGCATTGGCGAGTGTCACGATCGCCGGTGGGGCGCTGGTCGTTTTCGCGCTCGAGGGCATCGTCTGTACGGTGATGGCGCTGCCGATCGCGTTTGCCCTGGCGGGGCCGGGCGCGCTCGTGGGACGGCTCGTTGCGCGGCAGTCCGTGGAACCAGGCGCCGGCGTGGGCCTGGCGCTGCTCGCACCGCTGCTCGTCGCGGTGGAGCCGCGTCCCGCACCCCCGGCGCACGAGGTGGTGACGGTCGTCGAGATCGCCGCTCCGCCGGACGTGGTGTGGCGCCACGTGGTGACCTTCCCCGAGCTGCCGCCGCCGGCAGAGCTGCTGTTCCGGGTGGGCGTCGCCGCGCCGACACGGGCGCGCATCGTGGGGACCGGCGTGGGCGCGACGCGCTATTGCGATTTCACGACCGGCAGCTTCGTCGAGCCGGTGACGGCGTGGGAGCCGGCCCGTGTGCTCGCGTTCGACATCGTGGCGCAGGCGCCCCCCCTGACCGAATGGAGCCCGTACCGGAACGTGAACCCGCCGCACCTAGACGGGTACTTCCGTGCGACCCACGGTGAGTTCCGGCTTTCGCCGCTGCCGGGCGGCCGCACGCGGCTCGAAGGGCGCACGCGGTACGTCGTGGATATGTTTCCCCAGCGCTACTGGACTCTGCTCGCAGGCCGCATCGTCGCGGCGATTCATGAACGCGTCTTGCGGCACATCGCAGCTTTGGCCGAGGAGGATAATTCTCGATGAGAGCGACCGTCCTGTGCACGACGCTCGTCGTTGCCGCGGCGTGCGTACCCGTCGACAAGAAACCGCCCGTCTCCAACGCGACCGACACCGCTGCCGCGACCGGCGACTCCGCCGTGATCACGCCGGCCGTCCCCCCCCCTCCGGCGCCCGGCGCCACCAAGGTGACGACCGTGGCGGGGTTCTCGACGCCGGAATCGGTGCTGCACGATTCGACGCAGGACATCTACTTCGTCTCGAACATCAACGGCTCCCCGACGGCCAAAGACAACAATGGGTTCATCAGCCGTCTGCGGCCCGACGGGGCGATCGAAAACCTCAAGTTCATCGAAGGTGGCCGCGCCGGCGTGACCCTCAACGCGCCCAAGGGCCTGGCGGTGCTCGGCGACACGTTGTGGGTCGCCGACATCGACATGGTGCGCGCGTTCAACGCGCGCACCGGCGCGCTCGTCGATAGCGTCAAGTTGGACAGTGCGGTCTTTCTGAACGACGTCGCGATCGCCCCGACCGGCGCCATCTACATCACCGATACCGGCATTCGCTTCGACGACGTGGGGAACGTGCTGCACCCGGGACCCGACCGCGTCTTCCGCATCGGTCCCGACCGCAAGGTGACCGTCGCGGCGCGGGGCGACAGTCTCGGCTGGCCCAATGGGATCACGGTGGACCCGGTCGGTAAGCGCTTCATCATCGTATCGTTCGGCGCGGCGAAGAGCGTGCTCGCGTGGAAGCCGGGCGACAAGACAGCCCACGCCATCGCCAAGGGCCCGGGCGGGTTCGACGGGGTCGAGGTAGCGGGCTCGCGGATCCTCGTGTCGAGCTGGGCTGATTCGACTGTGTCCGCGTACGAGACGGGGCAGGAAGTGAAGGTGATCACCGGCGTGCCGAGTCCGGCCGATATCGGGTATGACGCGAAGCGGAATCGCGTGTTGATCCCGATCTTTTCGGGCAACCGGGTGGAGGTGTGGCAGCTCAAGTAGGACGAGTCCGGATCGTGGCCCGCGTCGCGTGCTTCGCGCTCGTGATGCTGAGTGCCGCATGCCGGTTCATGTGCCGCAACGGCAAGTGGATCAGTTTCTCGGGAGCGGATTGATCGCGAAGAGGGGATGTGCAGTTCGTGCAGTTATGGTGCTTCCCGTCACATAGGGGCCTGAGAACGTGAACGAACGTTGGAAGGTTGGAAGGTTGGAAAGTTGTCACCTTCCAACCTTCCATCATTCCAACTTTCTCGGCTCTTGTTGGGTCAAGCAATGCAGCGTGCCGAGCCCCCACACCAGATCGCCCGCATGGATCCCTACCACGGGACGGTCTGAGAAGCACTCGGCGAGAATGCCGAGGGCCACGCGGTCCTGTGGGTCGTTGAAGGTAGGGACGAGCACGGCGGCGTTGGCGACGTAGAAATTGGCGTAGCTCGCCGGCAGCCGCACTCCATCGAAGACGATCGGCGCTGGCATCGGCAGATCCACGACCTCGAGCTTCGATCCGTCCTCGGCGCGCATCCCCTGGAGCCGTTCGCGGTTGTCGGCGAGGGCCAGGTAATTCGCGTCGTGCGGGTCGTCCTCGCGGCACAGCACGACGGTGCGCGGGCCCACGAACCGGCACACGTCGTCCACGTGGCCGTGCGTGTCGTCTCCTGCGATCCCCTGGCCGAGCCAGAGCACGTTGGTGGCTCCGAGGTAATCGCGCAGCACCGTTTCGACCTCCGCGCGGTGCAGGTGCGGGTTGCGCGCCTGCACGGTCGGGTGCAGCAGGCACTCCTCGGTCGTGAGCAGCGAGCCGCGCCCGTTCACGTCGATGCTCCCACCCTCGAGGACGACGGGCTGGCCGTCCGCCGTCGCCTTGATCGAGCGCAGCTTCAGCCGCCGCGCGACGCGCTCGGGGATCTGGTCGTCCTTTTTCCAGTCGCGGTACTTGGCCCAGGCGTTGAAGCGAAACCGGGCGATCGCGATCTCCGCGGGTTTGTGTCGGCGAACGAAGATCGGCCCGAAGTCACGCGTCCAGCCCCGGTTCGTGGGGAAGCGGAGGAACTCGACGCGGTCCAGGTCCACGCCGCACTTGGTGAGCACCCCCCGCGCCTGCGCCTGGTGCTCGGCCGAATTGACGAGGATGCGGACCGTCTCGCCGAGCGCGAGCTTCTGGACGATCTCGCCGTACACCCACGGGATCGGCGCGAACTTTCCCGGCCAGTCGCTCTTGTTGTGGGGCCACCCGACCCAGGTCGCCGCGTGCGGCTCCCACTCGGCGGGCATGCGAAACCCGAGGATTGGAGGAGGCACCTGCTAGTCGGTGAGGAAGCGGCGCTCGATGCCGCCGTACGCGTCGGTGCGGCGGTCCCTGAGGAAGGGCCAGTTGCGGCGCACCTCCTCCACACGCCCGTGGTCCACTTCGGCGATGAGCAGCGCTTCCTCGTCGGCGGGCGCTTCGGCAACCACCACGCCGAAAGGATCCGCCACAAAGGAGTGCCCCCAGAATTCTATCCCCGCGCCTTGACCGTCGAGCCTTTCGAGGCCGACGCGGTTCACCGCCGCGACCCAGCACCCGTTGGCGATGGCATGGCTGCGCTGGATCGTGCGCCAGGCGTCGAGCTGCGCCGCGCCATATTGGGCCTTTTCGCCCGGGTGCCAGCCGATCGCCGTGGGATAGCACAGGACGTTCGCCCCTTGTAGCGCCGTGAGGCGGGCCGCCTCGGGATACCACTGGTCCCAACACACCAGCGTGCCGATCGATCCCACGCGTGTGTCGAAGGCGCGGAAGCCCAGGTCGCCGGGCGTGAAGTAGAACTTCTCGTAATAGGCGGGATCGTCGGGGATGTGCATCTTGCGGTAGATCCCCTTCAACTTGCCGTCGGCTTCGATCACAGCCGCGGTGTTGTGGTACAGCCCCGCGGCGCGGCGCTCGAACAGCGACGCGATCACCACCACACCCAGCTCGCGCGCGACCTTCCCCAGCGCCTCGGTGGTCGGACCGGGGACCGGCTCGGCCAGGTCGAACAGCGCATGGTCTTCGCGCTGGCCGATGTAGAGGGTGCGGAACAGCTCCGGCAGGCAGACGAGCGCGGCGCCTTGCTGCGCCGCGGCCTTCACCTGCGCGACTGCCTTGGCGAGATTCGCCGCCGGGTCGGCGGTCATGCTCATCTGCACGAGGCCGACCTTAAAACGCGTCGGTGGGGACGTCGTCATGGGAGGGAACACTAACGGGGAAGGGGGACGGGGGAAGGGGGACGGGACCACCCCTCCCCCGTCTTGCTGCACCTATTCGACGGGAATCTCCTGGACGACCACGTTGCCGCCGAGCGCGCCCCCACCGAAGTACGCTTCCTCTCCGTGCTCGCTCAGGTCGAGGCCGGTCATCTCCGTGCGCACCCCCGCGCGCGCACCGAGCGTTGCCTGCACCAGCTTGAGGATGACGGCTGTTCCGATGGCCGCGAAGGCGACGGTCGCGGTCACCGCGAGCAGCTGCACGGCGACTTGTCCGGCGTTGCCCGCGAGCAGCCCGTCCGCACCCGCGGGGTTGATGAGCTTCGAGGCGAACACACCCGTCAGCAATGCGCCCGCCGTCCCGGCGAGGCCGTGGCAGGAGAAGACGTCGAGCGCGTCGTCGAGCCGCGTGCGCGAGCGGATCTGAATGGCGGTGTAGCTCACACAGGCGGACAGCGCGCCGATCGCCAGCGCCGCGAGCGTGGAAACGTAGCCGGCGGCCGGCGTGATGCCCACCAGGCCGACGACGAGTCCCGTGGCCGCCCCGACCGCCGTGATCTTTCCGGTGCGGATCAGGTCGAGCAATGCCCAGGTGACGAGCGCCGCGGCGGCACCGTTGTTGGTGTTGACGAACGCGAGAGCCGCCAGGCCGTTCGCCGCCAGCGCCGATCCGGCGTTGAATCCGAACCAACCGAACCACAGGAGGCCCGCGCCGAGCAGGACCAGCGGGACGCTGTGGGGCGCGAGCGGCACGCGGCGGAAATAGCCACCTTGCCCCCAGACCCACCGGGCCAATGGATCGTAGATGAGCGTCGCCCAGAGCGCGATGAAGACGACGTATGCGCGGAAGCGCATCCGTTCCACGATGGCGCCCGAGATGAGCGCCGGCGTGATGATCGCGAACATGCCCTGGAACATGGCGTGAGCCTGGAGGGGAATCGTGGGGGCGTACGCGGGGTCGGGCTCGATCCCCACGCCGTGGAACCCGAGCCAGGCGAATCCGCCGAACCATGCGTTGCCGTGTCCGAACGCGATCGAGTACCCCACCAGCACCCACTGCACGCCGATGACGCCGAGTGCCACGACGCTCATCATCATCGTGTTCAGGGCGTTCTTCGTGCGGACCAGACCGCCGTAGAAGAACGCGAGCCCCACGGTCATCAGCAGCACGAGGGCGCTCGAGGTCAGCACCCACGCGGTGTCGCCGGCGGAGACGGCGCCGGCCTGGGTCATGCGGCCCCTCCCATGCCCGCTGCCTTGATCGCGGCCTGTTGCACCTCCTGCGCGTTCACGGCCGTGAGCGCGGCGTTATCGACCTCGCCGGTCCTGATCCGGACCACCTTCTCGATCGGCTGAACGAAGATCTTCCCGTCGCCGACTTCGCCCGTGCGGGCCGACGACAGGATCGCCTTGATGCACGGCTCCACGTACGGCTCGGAGCACACCATCTCGATCTTCACCTTCTCGTGAAACTCCATGACGACGGCTGTGCCGCGGTACTGCTCCAGGACTTCGTGCTCGCCGCCGTGTCCGCTCACGCGGCTCAGGGTGATGCCCGTGATGCCGGCCCGGAACAGCGCCTCCTTCACCTCGGGCAGACGCTCCGGCCTGACGATCGTGGTGATGAGCTTCATGCTGGGCTCCCAGTCGATGCGAGGTTGTCCGTCGGCGCGACCGCCGGGGCGGCGGTTACGAGTGCGGGCGGCGACACCTTCTTGAAGAAGGTGCGATAGACTGCCCATCCGCTCAGGATGGCCCGGGCGCGCCGGCTCCCGGTCTTCTGGTAATGCTGCCGGATGAGCGTCCGGAGCCGCCGCTCGTCCGCTGCTTCGAGATCCGAAATGACGACCATGTCCGGATTGCAGCGAGCCGCCAGCGGCACCTCGCCCTCGTCCAGCACGTAGGCGACGCCGTTCGACATGCCGGCGCCGAGATTCCTGCCGACGGGACCGAGCACCACGACCACGCCGCCGGTCATGTACTCACAGCAGTGGTCGCCTGCGCCTTCGATCACCGCCACGGCTCCGGAGTTCCGGACCGCGAAGCGATCGCCCGCGCTGCCGGCCGCGAACAAACGGCCGCTGGTGGCGCCGTAGAGGGCCGTGTTGCCGAGGATGACGTGCCGGCCGTCCTGGGCGTACGCGGCGGTCCGGAACGGGCGGATGACGATGTCCCCCCCGCACAGTCCCTTGCCCACGTGATCATTGGCCTCACCCTCGAGACGGAGCTGCATGCGCGGCAACGCGAACGCGCCGAAACTCTGCCCGGCGCTGCCCGTGAACCGGAGTCGGACGGGCGCCACCGGCCCCCCCCCCGTCGGGCCCGACCGGCCCGCAATGTGCCCCGCAATTCGCGCACCGACCGTCAGGTGGTGATTCCCGATGCGGTAGGTGCCGGCGAATGGCGCGCCGCGCTCGAGCGCCGGACCCAACGCCACGAGGATGTCGGCGTCGAGCGACACCACACCCGGCCGGTCGTTGCGCGCGGCGGTACGGCGCCGCCCCTCCGGCCGGGTGGCGGCCGCGCGCTCGAGCAGCAACGACAGATCGAGCAGCTTGGCCCGCGGCGTCTCGGGGCGGTCGATGCGCTCGAGCAGCTCGACCCGGCCGACGATATCGTCGAGGCGCCGCTGCCCCAGCGCCGCCAGAATGCGCCGCACGTCCTCCGCGATCAGCGTGAAGTACGCGACGATCTGCTCCGGCGTTCCGCGGAATTTGCGGCGCAAATCCGGGCGCTGCGTCGCGATACCCGTGGGGCAGGTGTTCAGGTGGCAATGCCGCGCCATGGCGCACCCCAGCGCCACCACGGTCGCCGTGCCGAACCCGAACGCCTCGGCACCGAGCAGGGCGGCGACCACGACGTCGCGCCCCGTCCGCAACCCGCCGTCGACGCGCACCTCGATGCGCTCGCGCAGCCCGTTGCGCAATAGGACCGCCTGTGTCTCCGCCAGGCCCAGCTCCCAGGGCGAGCCCGCGTGCTTGATCGACGACAACGGCGACGCGCCGGTGCCGCCGTTGTGGCCGGAGACGAGCACGTAGTCGGCGTAAGCTTTTGCGACCCCCGCGGCGACGGTGCCCACACCCGCCTCGGCGACCAGCTTCACGCCGATCCGCGCCAAGGGGTTCACCTGCTTGAGATCGTGGATGAGCTGCGCGAGATCCTCGATCGAGTAGATGTCGTGGTGCGGCGGCGGCGAGATCAGGGGGATCCCCGGCACCGCATGACGCAGCCGCGCGATGAACTCCGTGACCTTGTGGCCGGGAAGCTGGCCGCCTTCTCCAGGCTTCGAGCCCTGCGCGATCTTGATCTCGAGCTCGTCGGCGCGCACCAGGTACTGCGTCGTGACGCCGAAGCGGCCCGACGCCACCTGTTTGATGCGGTTGTCGGCCCGGTCGCCGTTCGGCAGAGGCACGTAGGTCGCCGGATCTTCTCCGCCTTCGCCCGTATTCGAGCGCGCGCCCATGCGGTTCATGCCGATCGCGAGGGTCGCGTGCGCTTCGGGAGACAGCGCGCCCAGCGACATGGCGCTCGAAATGAAGCGACGGCGGATCGCCTCGACCGGCTCCACCTCCTCGAGGGGAATGGGCTGTGCGGCGCGGAAGTCGAGCAGGTCGCGAGGCCCGGCGGCCACGCGGGCCTCTACGCGGGTCCGGAACGCGTCGTAGCCCGCGGCGCTCTCCTCCTTCACCGCATCCTGCAGTGCGCGCACCACGGGCGGCGCCCAACCGTGGTCCTCGCCGTCCTTGCGATAGCGCACCCGCCCGTTGTCGGGCAGCCCGTCGCTATCGGCAGCTGGGGGCGCGTACGCCGCCGCGTGGCGCGCCAGCACATCCTCCGCGAGCTCGGTGAACCCGACTCCGCCGATCGCGGACACGGTGCCCGTGAGACAGCGGTCCACGACGGCGGCGCCGAGTCCGAGCGCCTCGAACAGCTGGGCGCCGGCGTACGACCGCAGCGTGCAGATCCCCATTTTGGACAGGATCTTGAGCAGCCCCTTCTCCGCGGCGCTCCGGAACGTGGCCTCGGCGTCCTGGCCGGTCGCCCCGGTCCGGACCGAGTGTAGCGCCAGCCACGGATGCACCGCCTCGGCGCCATAGCCGAACAGGGCGGCGAAGTGGTGGATGTCCCATGCGTCGCCCGCTTTCGCCACCAGAGCCACCCGCGTCCGAAGTCCGGCCTCGAGTAGCCGCTGGTGCACGGCGCCGATCGCGAGCAGCATCGGGATCGGCGCGCGGCGCGCGTCGGCGTCGCGGTCGCTGACGACCAGCGTCGTCGCGCCGCGGCGGGCAGCGCGAATCGCTTCCCGGCATAGCCGCTGCAGCGCGGGAGCGAGCCCGTCGGGTCCTTCCGCCGCTTCCCACACCGCGCTGAGGGTCCCGACGAGGAACCCCGGGGTGCGGCGCAGCGTCGCCATCTCCCCGTCGAGGAGAATGGGATGCTCGAGGTGCAGCAACGGCTGCAGCGGCAGGCGTTGCGCGAGGAGGGAGCCGCGCCGCCCCAGGTACATCGCCAGCGACATCACGCCCGATTCGCGCAACGGATCGATCGCCGGGTTTGTGACCTGGGCGAAGCGTTGGCGCAGGTAGGCGTAGAGGCTGGGCCCGGTGCGCGAGAGCGGAGGGATCGGCGTGTCGTCCCCCATGCTCCAGATGGCGTCGGCGCCCGAAGACGCCATCGGCTCGAGCACGTGGCGCAGGTCCTCGAAGCCATACCCGAACGCCCGCTGGCGCGACACGAGATCGTGGAGCGGGGGAGCCGGCTCGGAGTCCTGCCGGATGGACGCGAGTTTGCAGGCGACGCGGCTCGCCCACCGCTCATACGGATAGCGGCCCGCCACCTCTCGCTTGGCTTCGGCGCTGTGAAGCACCGCATCGCGGCGCGTGTCGACGATCAGCAGCTCGCCAGGGCCGAGCCGGCCGCTCTCCGCGACATCGGCCGGATCGAGATCGACCACGCCGACCTCGGAGCAGGCGATCACGAGACGGTGCTTCGTGACCTTGTAACGGCAGGGGCGAAGGCCGTTGCGGTCGACCGCGGACCCCGCGATGACCCCGTCCGAGAAGGCGAGCGCGGCCGGGCCGTCCCATGGCTCCATGAGCGGCGCGTGGAACTCGTAAAAGGCCCGAACGACGGGATCGAGATCGGGCGCGCCCTCCCACGCCTCGGGGATGAGCATCATCAAGGCGTGTACGGGGTCGCGTCCCCCCCCCGAGCGCACCAGCAGCTCGAGCGCGTTGTCGAGGCTCGCCGAATCACTCCCGCCTTCCCAGATGACGGGCCTGAACTCCGCCGGGAAGGCGGCCTCGCGGGCCCGCATCGCGTTACGGTTGCCCCACAGCGTGTTGATCTCGCCGTTGTGCGCCAGCAGCTGGAACGGTTGAGCCAGCGGCCAGCTCGGCATGGTATTGGTCGAGTAGCGCTGGTGGAAGACGGCAATCGCCGTCTCGAAGAGCGGCGAGCGCAGGTCGGGATAGAATGCCGGCAGCTCGGTCCCCGTGAGCAGCGCCTTGTAGACGACGGTGCGGCAGGAGAGCGAGCACACATAGAAAGGCGCGAGGCCGTCCTGGGCGGCGCGGCGCTCGATCGCGCGGCGGGCGACATAGAGGCGGCGCTCCCACGCTTCCTCGTCGCCGTCCCAGCCGGAGGGCGCCTCGACCAAGGCTTGGCGCACGGCGGGCCGGGTGGCGCGCGCCAGTGGTCCGAGGGCGACTGGATCGAGCGGTACGTCCCGCCAGCGGAATACGGGCAGGCCGAGGTCGCGCAAGACGGCGTCGATCAGCGCGACGGCCTGCTCGAGCGCCGCGCCCGACTGAGGCAGGAAGAACATGCCCAGGGCAAAGGGCCCGGTGGAGCCCCCGGGGTCCAACACGCGGCGCGGGATCTGGGTCAGCACGCCCGCGCCGTCGCCCGAGTGGTCGTTCGAGGCGGCGCCGCGGTGCGCGAGGCGTGCGACGGCCGTCAGGGCCATCTCCAGCACGGCGTGCGAGCGCTCGCCGCCGGCGTGCGCGACGAACCCTACCCCGCAGGCGTCGTGCTCGCGGTTGGGGTCGAGCGCCGCTGCCGGCGGACAACGAAAAGCCCGCTCGGTCAGGGGAGCGGGCTCGGGGGATCGGGTCGCAGGTCTCGACACGCTATATCGCCCCGGCACTCCCAATGGAGGCCGGCAGGTGATTCACGGTCAGATTAATGCAGCGTTGTGGCAAAAGGGGCGCCTCGAACAGGGTCGTATTTCTATGCGCGTGACGTTATAAATATGCAACGCCCCGCCCGGCCGTCAACCCCTGCTGAATGGGTGAGAACTACGCGACCTACGGCAGGCAGAAGAACGCCATTGGGTTCTTGACGGAGTCGTGGATCGGCTCGGCCAGCCCGAGGTCCCGCTTCAGCGCCACGATCCGATCGTAGACGCTACCCGGCGCGCCAGGCGCCGCCGTGAGGCAGGGGATCCCGCGGCGCTGGAGCCATTCGAGCAGCACCGGGCTTTCCGGCATGGCGGCAAGGTCCCCCCGGAAGATGTCGTGCACGCCGATCAGGGTCCCAGGCGCCAGGCGCGGGAACAGGGCACTCAGATACCACTTGGCGAACTCCGCGGTGTGGGCGGCGTCCAGGAACAGGTAGCCGACGTCTCGCGGCAGCCGGTCCAGGTAGTCCCGGACGTCCCCCTCGGTAAGGACCCAGCGGTCCCGGGCCAGCTCGGCCGGTATGGTCCAGCGGCTGTAGTCCACGAGGTCGTAGGAGTGGAGCCGCCCGGAGCCGTTGTCGCGCAGGGCCTGCAGCAGCCATGTCGTGGACCACCCGTAGTAGGGCGCGATCTCGAGCACGACGGAGGGTCGCACGCTCCGCACAAACAGGTAGGTGAGCTCCGATTCGATATCGTCGAACTTGGGTCTGAAGCGGCGCTTGTAGTGGGCCGGGAGTCCGGCGCGGCGGAGAGCCGCAGCGGCCCAGCGGTAGGGGGCGAAGCGCTCCAGGCGGGCGTCGCTGCGTTGGGCGTACAGCTTTCGCTGGGTCGCGCGCACCGACCGCAGGGCGGCGGCGTGCTCGTGGTACAGCTGGACGACGAGATCGAGCGTCGGTTGCGTCAGCCCACCAGCACCGGCTCGAACGCCGGCTCCTTCTTCTTCCCGGACCTCCCCGGCTGCTTGTAGCGGTAGATCTTGCCCGCGTAGTTCCGCAGCACTACTTCCTTGTCGGTCAGCTTCACGACGTACTCCGGGAGCAGCGGGATCTTGCCGCCGCCGCCGGGCGCGTCGATCACGAAATGCGGCACCGCCAGTCCCGACGTCCAGCCCCGCAGCCCCTTGATGATCTCGAGCCCCTTCTCGATCGACGTCCGGAAGTGCTCGGCGCCCGCGACCTGGTCGCACATGTAGATGTAGTAGGGCCGCACCCGCGCCACGAGCAGCTTCTGCATCAGCTCCTTCATGACCTCGACGTCGTCGTTCACGCCTTTCAGGAGCACGGTTTGGCAGCCGAGGGGGATGCCGGCGTCGGCCAGCATGGCGAGGGCCTGCACGGCCGCCGGCGTCAGCTCGTCGGGGTGGTTGAAGTGCGTGTTGATGTAGAGCGGGTGGTACTTCTTGAGAATTGCGCACAGCTCGGGCGTGATCCGCTCGGGGAGGTGGCACGGGACCCGGCTCCCGATACGGAGCACCTCGAGGTGCGGGATCAAGCGGAGCCGCCGGCAGATGTCGTCGATGCGCCGGTCGGAGAGCAGCAGCGGGTCGCCCCCCGACATGATGACGTCGCGGATCTCCTTGTGCTCTTCGAGGTAGCGGAACGCCGACTCGAGCTGGGCCATCGGAATCTTCTCGGGGTCGCCTACCTTGCGGCGCCGGGTGCAGAAACGGCAGTACGATGCGCAGACGGGAGAGACGAGAAAGAGGGCCCGGTCGGGGTAGCGGTGCGTGATGTTGGGGACGGGGGAGTTGGCGTCTTCGTCGAGCGAGTCCACGATGCCGTCGCGCACCTCGAGCTCCTGCACGGTCGGCACGTACTGGCGCCAGATCGGGTCGCCCGGCGCCTTGATCAAGTCCACCATGGCGGGGGAGATCCGGAACTCGAAGTTCTCGGCCGCCTGCCGCAGGCGGTCGACCTCACCCACGTGCTCCGGGCCGAACCGCGCGGCCAGCGCATCGAGGGAGGCGATGCTCTTCTTACGAAGAAGCTCTTGCCAGCTCTCCATCCGTGAGATCCTTGGTGTAGACCACCAGGTCGTCACCGGGCGCGTAGTACCCCGGGATGGTTGCGGCTCTGGTGTAGCCGCGGTGCTCGTAAAAAGCCCGCGTGGGTGCGTAGTCGGCGCGCGAGCTGGTTTCAACGACGACGAGCCGTTGGCCTTTGGCCCTCAGTCCGTGCTCGATCTCCACCAACAGCTGCGTCCCCACACCGGCGCCCTGCCGCGCCTGGTCGACCACGATCCAGTACAGGTCGTGCGTGCCGCTGGTTCCGGGCGTGGGTCCCCAGCACGCGTAGCCCACCAGGTGCTCTGCGTCGAACGCCCCGACGAAGCGATAGTCGTCGTCGCCGGCCAGGCTTTCCTCGAGCAGCTCGATCGCGGTGGCGACCTCTTCCTCGCGGAAGCGGCCCGTCGCCCGCGTCAGCTGCTCAAGTCGGGCGCGTTGCGCGCGCCCGACGGGGCGCAGCGAGCAGCTCACGTGCGGCATTGGCGCCTTGCGCCTCCCGCAGCGCCACCTCGGCGATGCGGCGCACCAGCTCCGGATAGTCCCACCCCGCGGCCTTGGCCATGCGCGACAGCCCCGCTTCGTCGGTCAGGTCCGGGTTGGGGTTGACCTCGAGCACCCAGGGGCGCCCGGTGTCGTCCACGCGCAGGTCGACGCGGCCGTAGCCCGTCCCCTGCATCGTCCGCCACGCCGTCTCGGCCGCCCGCGTGAGCCGGTCCGCGAGTCGCTGCGAGATCTGTGCCGGGCAGACCGGTCGGCTGCCGACGTCTTCCGGTGAGCCCGTCTCCCACTTGGCGGAGTACGTCAGGATCGGCCAGCTCCCCTCCGGCATGCCCGTGTAATCGATCTCCGCAACGGGGAGGGCGCGATCGCCCACGAACCCGACGTTGAACTCGCGGCCGGCGATGTACTGCTGCACCAGCACCTCGTCGAACTGCTCCGTCATCGCGGCAACGCGGGCCTTAAGACCCTTGCGGTCGGTCACCACGGAGAGCTTGTCGAGCCCGGCGCTCGCGTCTTCGGCGGCCGGCTTGACGATGGCGGGGAGCGGGAAGTCGTCGTCGATTTTGCCGTGCGCGATGGTCCAGCGCGGCACCGACAGCCCGGCGTGCGCGAGCAGCGTATTCGCCACGGCTTTGCGCCGGCACGCCGACACGGTCCATAGGCCGCAGCCGGTATGGGGGATGCCGGCGAACTCGAGGGCGGCGACCACGTGATCCTCCCACTGGGCGATGCCGAGCACGCCTTCGCACAGGTTGAAGACCAGGTCGGCGCGCCGGGACGCTCCGAACCAGCGCATGTCGTGCCGCACCGGCACCCGCTGCGTCTGGTGGCCCAGCCCGGCGAAGATGGTGGCGATGTCGTCGACCGCCAGCATCACGCCGGCGACGTCCTCGGCCGTCCAGTCATCCGCCCCGGGGTCGTATAGGATGACGACCTTCACGCGGTCGCCGTCGCATGGGCATGCAGGGGCGCAGCATGCTGCGCCCCTACCGACACGTCACGCCCCCTGATGCGACGCCAGGCGATTTGGACGATATCGTGGATCAGGTCGTCGTACCCGATCCCCGCCGCCCGCGCCGCCTTGGGGAAGCAGGAGTTCATCGCGGGATCGGGGATGATGCCGGGGAGTGGGTTCAATTCGATCACGTTCGGAACGCCGAAGCGATCGACCCGCACGTCCACGCGGCACCAGTCGCGGCAGCCGATGGCGCGATACGCGTCGAGCGCGACCTGCTCGATCTCGCGATAGAGGTGCGGGGCCACGTCGGCGGGACACTGGAAGATGTCGAGCGGCCGGTCGGGCGTGTCCCACACCCACTTCGCTTCGTAACCGTAGACCGGCGCGGCGCCGGCGGGGAGCACGGCGAAGTCGAAGCCGACCACCGGGAGACAGCGCACCTCGTCCCCGTTGCCGAGGATCGCGACCGTGAATTCCGCGCCGGGGAGATACGTCTCGACGAGGACCGGCTGCGCGTAGCGCTCTAAGAGGAAGAGGACGCGCTCCGCGAGCACCCCGGGCGAGTCGCATAAGTTATTGACAAATATACCCTTACCAGATCCTTCGGCGACCGGCTTCACGAACAACGGGAACGGCAGCGGCATGCGCTCGAGGTCACTGGGCCGCTCGATGACGCGGAACGGAGCGGTGGGTACGCCGCGGTACGCGAGGATCTCCTTGGTCCGCCCTTTGTGCAGCGCCAGCGCGAGCGTGAGCGGGTCCGACCCGGTGTAGGGGACGTTCAGGTACTCGCAGATCGCCGGGACGTGAGACTCGCGCGCGAGCCCGCTCGTGCCTTCGGCCATGTTGAAGACGATGTCGGGACGCGCGAGCGAAAGTTTCTGGGGGAAGAACGCGTCGGCTTCGAGCCGGATGACGCTACCGAAGAGACCAAGAGCCTGCTCCACCGCGGTGATGGTGGATGCGTCGTCCCACTCGGCGTACTGATCCGACGCGGGCGCGGACTCGGGCTTCTCGTTGTACGCGAGACCGATTCGCATGTGGTCTCGGGATACCTCCTACAAAAAAGGCCGCTCTAGTCGTGCGGTCTGAAAAGCGGCGATGCGTTGTCTGATATCAGAATATGTGCTGCGAACAAGATGCGCAATAGGGAAGTGCGGATTTTTTTTCCGTCAAACCTTGTGGTAGGCGACGCGCGCGGCTTCCTGTTTGTCGTCGGCGCCGTAGATCTCGAAGTCGGAGAAGAGCGAACCGCCCTCGCGTTGCAACAAGCGCAGACACGCGACCGCCATGCGACGGATCTCGAGCTCCGCGCCTTCGCCGCAGCGCAGCTCGAGCATCGTGCGCCAGGCGCGCGCGTTTCCCGACACGACGATCTTCACTTCGGTCGCATTGGGCAGCACGCTGCGCGCCGCTTCGCGCGCCAGCTTGCGGCGGTGCACCTTGTCGGTCACCCACTCGTAGCGCTGCATCAACCCCTCGACCGCGCGCACGTAGGCCGCTTGCGCCTCCGTCACCTGACGTTCCCACGCCGCCTCGAGCGCCGCGTCGCCGAGCATCGCGGGCGGCAGCACGAACGCCGCGTGCGACTCGTCCACGTAGCGCTGCGAGATCTGCGAGTAGCCGAACCCGGCGCGGTGCCGGACCAGCTCGTGCGAGCAGGACCGGGAGATGCCTTCGACGAGCAGCACGTACACCGCGTGCTCCAGCACCGACCCGTGTCCCTGCTTCTTGATGTTCTCCAGGTACTCGGCGGTGGTGCGGTGGATCGGATTGTGCTGGCTCATGTAGCAGAGGCGGCCCGCGTACTCGGCGAGCCGCTCGCCATCGGTCGCCTCGCCTTTCCATTGCACCTTCAAGTGCTCGGGCTCGACGAACTGCGGGCGAGCGAGCAGCGTGACTCTGGGGTCGCGGAAGATCTCCACGGAGGATCGGTGCTCCAAGACGGGTGTCAGGTGTCGGGTGTCAGGCACGCGCCAGCTCGAGCTTCGGCGTCGCCCACGCGGCGTTGCGTTCCACGTCTCGCAAACGTTCCGCAATGTCTTCAGGAATCGCGGCGGCGTGCTCGCCCACCTTCAGGGCGGCGAGCGGCGCCCAATCGGCCGCGGGAATAATAACACCGGGATTTAGAATCGAGAGCGGGTCGTAGGCGCGCTTCAGGTCCCGGAACAACTCTATCACCGCGGGTCCGTAGAAGCGCTGGAGCACGCCGGCGCGGAGGCGGCCGACGCCGTGCTCCCCTGAAGGAACACCGTCAAGCCGAATAAGACGTTGAATGACGTCGTCGAAAAGATGCGTTAGGGCGGTCTCCCAACCGGGTCGCGTGACGTCGGGCAGGGCATTCACGTGCACATGCCCGTCACCGGCATGGCCGAAGATGGCGACCGGGACGTCATGCCGCTCGGCTGCCGAGCGGAGCCCGGCGATGTACTCGCCGAGACGCTCGAGGGGGACGCAACCATCCTCGATCACCTGGAGCGAGCGCTGCGAGGCGGGGAGGCGCGCCAACGCGGGTGAGGCGAGCCGCCGCACCTGCCACAGCTTGTCGAGCCCGGCGCGGTCGACGGCGGTCTCGACGTGCGCCACGTGGTGTTTCAGTCCCCGGACGGCATCTCCCACCACGCCGCGGGCGGCGGCCGAGGTCTCGCGCTCGAACTCAACTAGCAGCAAAACGGCGTGAAGAGGGGCGTCGGGAATGAAACGTAGAAGAGAGGCGTCGAGCAACTCCACCGCCGACGGATTCAGAGACAAGAGAAACGGAACGGCCTCGGCGAGGGCATCGAGGTGGTTGAACCCGAGAGCGACACCCGCCTGATCGGGTGGGATGGGGTCGAGACGCCAGTGGACGGCGGTCACGAATGCCAGCGTTCCCTCCGAGCCGATCAGGAGGTCGAGCTCGTCCCCGGACTCGGCGAAGTGGTCGAGGGCGTAGCCGCTCGAGTTCTTTCTGGTCTTGGGGAAGCTCTCGAGGTATCGGGCATCGGGTACCGGGTACCGGGTGCCACCGCTGCGCCGTACGGTGCGTTTTTCCCCGTTCGCCTCCACAACCTCGAGAGCCTCCACCCACCTTCGTACACTGCCGTACCTCACCGAGCGCGGCCCCGCGGCGTTGGTGGCGACCATGCCGCCCGAGGTGGCGAAGGCGCCGGAGGAGGGATCGGGTGGGAGGCGGAGGCCGTAGGGTCTAGCGGCGTCCGCGACCTGGGCCCACGTGACCGACGCGCCCGCGCGAGCGATGCGCCGCTGGGGATCAACGGTCAGCTCGGTGAATCCACGGCTCAGGTCGACGATCGCGCCGGCGCCCACGTTACCCCCCGGCATTCCACTCCCGGCGCCGCGGGGGACGAGGGGCGTGCGGGTCTCTCCTGCCCAACGGACCAGCGCCGCAAGCTCCGGCGTGTTCGCGGGAATCGCGACCGCCGCCGGGATGATGCGGTAGATGCCCGCCCCTTCGGCGTAGGCGGCGCGGGTGCGCGAATCAGTGAGGAGGTTCGGGAGACTCAACAGGTGTCAGGTGTCTGGTGTCAGGAAGTTCGCCGGGCTACCTTCCATGCGCTATGGCGACCGCCACATCCGCGCCTCCCGCACAGCCCCGCGCCCAGCTGATTCACATCGAGGTGGATCGGCGCCTGGGGCACGAGTGGGACGAGTGGAACGGCAAGCCGCTGCCCTCGGGCGGCGACTTCTCGGCACCGCCGGGGCTCTTCTTCCGCTACGCCGCACTCACGCTTGCCGCCCTCGTGGGGGCCCTGGCCCTGCTGCTCTACATCGTGGCTCCGCGCCTCGCCGCGCTGGCCCCGACGCTGCCCACAGCGCTGTGGCTCGCGGTGGCGGCCGTGACCGGCCTCGCCTGGCTCTGGTTCGGGCTCGCCGTCCTCTCCTTTTATAGTGGCACGAACCTCCTGCCCGAGCGGCTGCTCGAGCGGGGCCTCTATCTGCGGCTCATGAACTACACGTCGGCGCTGTCACGCGTGTTCGGGAAGCGCGACTGGGTGGAGCACGCGGCGATCGACATCTACAACACGCTGGCGGTGCGGCGGGGACGGAAAGTAGGGAAAGGGGAGCTGCTGGTGCTCATCCCGCGCTGCCTCTCCAAGCAGGCACTCGACGGCGTGCTGGAGATCGCGGGGCGCTACGAGGTGCCGGTGTTCGTCGCGACGCGGGGCCAGCTCGCCCGCCGCGTGATTCGCGAGCGCCGCCCGCGCGCGGTGGTCGCCGTCGCGTGCGAGCGGGACATGATGACCGGCCTGCGTGACGTCGCCGGCAAGCTCCCGGTCCTCGGCCTCACGATGCAGTTGCCCAACGGGCCGTGCCGCGATGCGGTGCTGGATCTACCTCAGATGGAAGAGTGGGTGCGGGGGTGGGTGGGGGCTACTCCTTCGTCTCCCCCAGCTTCTCCTTAAGCGCCTTCAGCAGCCGCTGCGCCAACCGCTGCCCCGCCGAGTCCTTCGGCGCCGCGACCTCTAGGTCCCGCTCTGTCCGCGACGGATCCGCGATCGGCCGGTAAACCGCTTCCACCGTCACGCGTGACTTTCCCGGAACATCGGGGTCCGCCCACACCCGGATCTTCACGCGCAGCGGCGCCGCGCTGGAATCTGTCGCGTCGTACCAACCCGTTTCGAGAAACCCGTCGATCGGACTCACGTGAGGCACGGTGGGTCCCTGCGCCGCGAGCCACGTCTTCGCCTCGTCGGTCACCTGGGCCGGCCGCGCGTTGATTATCGCGTGCAGCGCGTCGGGATATGGTACGAATGAGGGGCGGGTCGTGGCGGGGGTGCACGCCGCACACAAGACTACGAAGAGGGCTGCCGGGCGCATCTAGTGCTTGTGAGGGACAGCTTTGGCCGTGTCCGCCGGCGCCGCGTGTTCGTGCTCCTCGTCTTCATCGTCCGCCTCGCCCGGCTCGTGCTGGTGCCCCGCCGCCCGGTTCTGGATCTCGGCCTCGATCGTCTTGGTCGGGATGCCTGCCGCATGCTCGAACATCATCTTGCCGCCGATGAACCCCACCCACACGATCCCCGCGACGCCGACGCCGCCGAGCACGCGGGTGATCAACTCCTCCGTGGCCGGCAAGGCGAAGCGGCGGTACATCTTCCACGCCAGGATCGCCGTGAAGAGGCTCATCGTGATGATGGCGAGTTTCTCGTGAGTCTCCATCAGTTCGTGGATCGCGTCGCCGTGATCGATCGCGTCTTCGGCCAGCTCGCCGGCCGCGACGGCGACCCACCCGCCGAGCACGCCCGCCCACAGCGTCCAGATGCCCGCCCACTTGAGCGACTCGCGCTTCCACAGGGCGGCGCCCCAATCGAAGAGCACCGCCGCGATCAGCAATGCCACGGGGAAGTCGTTGAGGGCGGCGTGCCAGCGGGGTGCGTCGTAACCGAGCATAGGTCAGAGTCCCAGTGGGTTGACGGTGGGTGGGTTGGCGCTGTAATCGTAGAATCCCTTGCCGCCCTTCTTCCCGTACATCCCCGCCAGGACCATGCGCTTCAGGAGCGGCGGAGGCGCGTAGCGCTGCTCGCGGTACTCCTTGAACATGATCTCGGCGATGTGGTACGTCGTGTCGAGCCCCACGAAGTCGAGCAACGTGAGCGGACCCATGGGATACCCGCAGCCGAGCTGCATCGCCTTGTCGACGTCAGGCACGCTGCCCACGCCGCGTTCGACGGCCCGAATGGCATCCAACAGATAGGGCACGAGCAGCAGGTTCACGATGAATCCGGAGTTGTCCTTCGCGGCGACGGCTTCCTTGCCGAGCGACTTGGCGAACGCGAACGCCCGCTTGAACGTCTCGTCGGTGGTTGTCACCGTCCGGACGACCTCGACGAGCTGCATCAAAGGCACGGGATTGAAGAAATGCAGTCCTACAAACCGGTCGGCGCGCTTCGTCGCGGCGGCCATCTCGGCGATCGTGAGGCTCGACGTGTTCGACGCAAAGATCGTCGCCGGACCGCACAGGCCGTCCAGCTCCTTGAAGAGGGCGTTCTTGAGGCCCAGATCCTCGGTGATCGCCTCGATGACGATGTCCACGCCCTTCAAGTCGGCGACGGTCGTCGTGAAGGTCAAGCGCTTGAGCGTTGCGTCGCGCGCGGCGGCATCGAGCTTGCCCTTCTCCACGAACTTGGCGAGCGACTTTTCGATCCCCGCGCGACCTCGGTCGAGCAGCTCTTTCGAGACGTCGCGGACGACCGTGTCGTAGCCGGCGGCCGCCGCCACCTGCGCGATGCCGCTCCCCATCAGCCCGCATCCCAACACTCCAACGCGCTTGATCTCGCTCATGGCGCTCCAAAGGCCTTGCGCACTTGGTCTGCTATGCGCTCAAGAGGATGCTGTGCCGGCAGCGCGTGCTCGGCGCGAATCTCGCCGCGCTCGAGCCGGTCGAGCACCTGCTCCATCGCGACGTGCACTCGCTCGTTCTCGACGCGGTGGCGCCGCGCGACCAGTCCCGCCGTCGGAATCAGCACCAGCGCCGGCACCAGCGCGATGAGGCCGAACGTCACGGCGAACGCCGCAGTGGACAGGGCGCCGAGCGTGAAGACGACCGCGCCCCCCTGCAGCCGCCGATTGCGGTTGGGACGGATGTCGGCGACCAACCCCACATGGCAGAAGCCGGGTTCGAGCTGCGTTGTTTGTCCCGTCACTTCTTCCGCACTGGCCAGGGCGAATCGGCGCCCCTTCGCCCCCAGGGCGCGCTGGATCGTCGCGAATGCGCCGGCCTTCGGCTCCCAGCTGGTGCGGTCGGCGTAGCGCCGCTTGACCTGGAGCGACTCGTCGTCCTCCATCCAACGCGTCAGCGCCCGCTCGACCGTCGCCCGGTCACCGGGCACCACGCGATCTGCCGAGAGGGTGCGCGGGCCCGTGAGCCAGGGCCAGAAGCCCCGGCGCGTCTCCACTACCGAGCGCGTCCGCTCCTCGAGCATCGCCTGCTGGAGATAGCGACTCGGGATGCCGACGTCCTTGCCGAGGGCCAGGACCTCGTCCTGCGTCAGCCCGTCGCCCACGTCCTGGGCGCCGGCCTGCAGCTCCGCGGCGCGCTTGATAATGCGCTCGAGCGCCTCGCGGCCGATCAGGGTCATTCAGCCTTGGCTTTCCCCTTGTCGGTCGGGACCGGAAGTCGCTCACCGGAAGTCTGTTCGGCCAGCGCCCGCGGCGCGGGCTCTGCGGGCTGCGCCGGGGCGATCCTCTCCATGAAGCCGCGAAACAAGTCGATTGGGATGGGGAAGATCGTCGTCGAGTTGTTCTCCGACGCGATCTCGTTCACGGTCTGGAGATAGCGCAGCTGAATCGCCGCGGGCTCCTTGCCGATGATGTGCGCGGCCTGGGCGAGCTTCTCGGACGCCTGCAGCTCACCTTCGGCGTTGATCACCTTGGCGCGCCGCTCGCGCTCGGCCTCGGCCTGCCGCGCCATCGCGCGCTTCATCTCGGGAGGCAGGTCCACGTCCTTCACCTCGACCGCCGAGACCTCGACACCCCAGTCTTCGGTGCGGGAATCGATGATGTTCTTCAAGATGGCGTTGATCTTCTCACGGCTCATCAGCAGCTCGTCCATCTCGGTTTCGCCCAGCACCGAGCGCAGCGTCGTCTGGGCCAGCTGGCTCGTGGCGTAGAGGTAATTCTCGACGCCGATGACGGCCTTGACCGGGTCCTTCACCCGCATGTACAGGACCGCGTTCACCTTGATGGAGATGTTGTCCCGCGTGATCACATCCTGGGGCGGGATGTCCATCGCCATCACGCGCAGCGACACCTTTTGCATCTTGGCCACGACGGGCGGCAGGAAGATCAGCCCGGGGCCGCGTGCGCCCCACGACCGGCCCAGCAGGAAGTAGACGCCCCGCTCGTACTCGCGCAGCACCCGCAATCCCGAGAAGAGGTAGAACACGACCGCTCCGATGCCCAGCAACACGAACTGGCCCATGGTGCCTCGCTCCTTTACGCCGGAAAGGCTTCGACGATCACCGCGGCGCCCTGCCCACCGCCGATGCAGGCGGAGCCGAGGCCGAACCGCTTCTTCTGTTGGCGCAGCGCGTGCAGCAGGTGAATCGTGATGCGTGTGCCGCTGGCCGCGAGCGGGTGGCCGATCGCGATCGCTCCGCCGTGCACGTTCGTCTTGCCGCGGTCGAGGCCCAGCTCGCGCTCGACGGCCAAGTACTGCGGCGCGAAGGCTTCGTTCACTTCGACGAGATCTATCTGGTCGAGTTTCATCTGCGCCTTTTGGAGCGCTTTGCGGGCCGCGGGGGCGGGGCCGATCCCCATGTACTTTGGCTCCACGCCCGCCACCGCCCACGCCACGAGACGGCCCAGCGGTTTCAAGCCGTGGGCTTTGGCGTACTCGTCGCTCGCGATGACGGTGGCCGCGGCGCCGTCCGAGATCCCAGACGCGTTCCCCGCCGTCACCAGGCCGTCCTTCTTGAAGTAGGGCTTGAGCCCGAGCAGCACCTCGAGCGTCGTCTCGGGACGCATGTGCTCGTCGGCCCGGAATTCGACGTCCTTGCCCTTCTTCCTTATGGCGATGCCGACGACCTCGTCCTGGAAGACGCAGGCGTCCCACGCTTGCTTGGCGCGTTGCTGCGAGCCGAGGGCGACTTCGTCCACTTCCTTGCGGGTGAGCTTGTACTTCTCGGCCAGGCCTTCGGCGGTCTCCGCCATCGAGAGGCCGCACTGCGGGTCCTTGAGCGACTCCCACAGCAGGTCTTCGAGTGGCGCGGAGGGGCCCAGCCGCAGGCCCCAGCGGGCGCCGCGCACCACGTGCGGGGCCTGGCTCATAGACTCGGCGCCGCCGGCCAGCACCGCGTCGGTTTCGCCGAGTAGGATGAGCTGGGCGCCCTGCGTGATCGCCTCGAAGCCCGAGCCACACAGCCGGTTGACCGTTACTGCGGGGACCTCGATCGGCAGGCCCGTCTTGAGCCCGACGTGCCGGGGGAGGTAGATCGCGTCGGCGGAGGTTTGAAGGGCGTTGCCGAAGACCACATGGCCGATGTCGGCGGCGGGAACGCGCGAGCGCTCGAGGGCCGCGCGGGAGGCGTGGGCGCCGAGGTCGATGGCCGACAGATCCTTGAGGGAGCCGCCGAACGTTCCGAATCCGGTGCGAACCCCGGACAGGAAGACGACGTCCTTACTGGCACCCTGGGTTTTCATGAGGGAGACTCCACAGCGAGACACGGGGAATATAGCGCGACGCTACGTGTGCGCTGCAACGGCGGCGGGCGGTGCGGAACCGTGCGGGCCTTTCAAGGAGATCCGCGCGACTGCTGGTCAGGGACCTTGCTGCGCTAGAGAGGGATCGAGCTGCAAGAGTGAATTGATGCTCTGTTTGGCATATCCAGGAAACACGTCCAGGCCCTGGAAGATCAGGTCTGCGTCGCGTAGCGGGATCTGGTGAGCGCGAACGGCGCTGATGAGAATGTTGGCACAGTTTATCCAGTGGCCAGAACCAGCAAGTCTATCGAGGCGGCGCTGAGCATCTCGATCCTCGAGTGCGACGACCCATCCATTTGCCAATGCGATGGCGATGCTCTCGGCCTCCCCGGGGTCCACGAGCTCTGACCATTCAGCGAACAGGGCAATCCCGCGTTCATTGTCCGAGTCGAGTTCGACCGGCGTGATCGTTCCAGCGAGAATCGCGCGGTCGACGGGTCCGCGCGTCTCACTGCTACGCAATTCGCCGCGAGCAA
>WNGP01000726.1_pt1 | contig 35327 bp, 30 predicted proteins | sample 5407671 | NCBI WGS metagenome assembly WNGP01 (sample SAMN13153381, study PRJNA577476) | soil metagenome | isolation source: 40 cm soil or saprolite under Garry oak tree replicate 2 | place: USA:California | collected 2016-06-15 | reverse complement strand
CAGGCATCAGGATGGACCAACACATGCTTGTGCAGGTACAACAAGGCGATCAGCCATTTGCGTTTGCCACTACCTTCGGAGTCACGCAACAATTCATCTTGCGCCTGTTCCAGCAATAGCGTCACAATGGTTAGCTGGACCATCCGCTCAACCAGACCACGCATAGGCAACTGGGCGCTTTCATGATCCAGCGAAGTTAATTCCTGCAAGCGCTCGGCAAGCTGACCCACCAACGTCAACACCTGCCGGGCTACAGGCGCAACGTCTGGATGCTGCAGCGACTGTAAACGAGTATGCAACATGTGATAAAGCGCTGCTCCTGCCCCTTCTCTTTCAATAACACGCAGCACGTCGAGTACAATCACATTGCTGGAACCTTCCCATACTACATTCACAATGGCATCGCGCAGCAGTCGTGGATTAACCCAGTCTTCGACATACCCGTTGCCGCCTCGCATCTCCAGGGCCTCTAAGGTCACATATTCGCCGCGCTTGGGAATATAGTATTTGCAGAGCGGCGTCAGTATCCGCAGCAAACGGCGATCTTCCTCTACTCCGTGGCGATCTACACGCTCGAGCACTGCTGTTGTCTCAAAAGCCAGTGCCGCACAGCCCTCGACCTCAATCAGCAAGTCTACCAATTGGCGGCGCATCAGCGGATGCTCTGCCAGCGGTCGCCCAAAAGCGATACGGCCTCGCGTATGGACCAATGCTTCAAGATAGCTGCGGCGCATAGCGGCAAGCGAACCGATAGCGGCCCAGATGCGAGTCAGGTTGATCATCTCTGTCATCTGCACAAAACCGCGCTCTCTATTTCCTACCAGGTAGGCCTGTGCTCCTTGCAGTGTCACTTCACCGGTCGCCATTGAACGCGTACCAAGCTTGTCCTTTAGGCGATTGATCGAATAGGCATTGTGCATACCATCATCCAACAATCTTGGCACAAGGAATAAGCCAAGGCCACGAGTACCGCCAGGGGCGCCTTCTGGACGAGCGAGTGTGAGAATCAGGTCGGATAAGACATTGGAGCAGAACCACTTATCGCCCCAGAGCTCCCATTCAGGTTGAAGCCCATTTTCTGAAATGTTGTTACTTAGTCGAGGTTTTGCCACTGTTGAGGTCAAACCGACATCCGACCCTCCCTGCTTCTCGGTCAAGAACATAGCGCCCTGGCTCAATTCAGCCATAGTGAGCGCAGTCAGGCCGAACAGGAAGCGCCGTTTGAGAGGCTCGCTGCCATAGCGTTCGAGCACACGGGCGAGTGCATCGGTCATAGATACAGGGCAAAATACGCCGGCTTCGGCCTGCATACCGAGATAGCCCAGGGCAAATTTGACGGGTTGGGGCACCTTCCCAGGCCAACCTAACGCACCATCACGATGTGAACAGGCCGCAATGGCAAAATCCTGGTAAGCAATTTTTTCCAGTTCGTGATAGGCCGGGTGAAAGATCACCTCGTCAACGCGCTGCCCGCGTTTATCGAATTGCTTGAGCACTGGTCCCTGGCGATTAGCAATTTGCGCCAGTTCGTCCATTCTCTGCGAAGCCACCGCTCCCATGTCAGTCAGTATGGGCAAAGCACTTTCGTAGTCCTCTTCTGAGAGGTGTCGCTGCAGCAGAAACGACAAATCGGGGTCTGCCGTGAAGAAATTTATGTCACTCGTGTCAGGCATGAGCTCAGTGATGTTAGTTGGGTTCGCCATTTTTTATTCCGGTTTGAGGATAAACGTATTGAGCACAAGCAAAACTTGATCGAGCTTTTTCTCTTGCGTCTCAAATCGATCCTCTAAAGAGCCCATGCGACCCTCTAAAGAGCCCATGCGACCATCAATAGCACGAAAACTACTCTTCAACTCCCTGATATCCCATTCTTCTCTTGAGGCAACGCCAATCAAAATTGTCACATGATGATTGAGGTCATTGAAAGCTTCACCAAATTTCGCTTGTGCCTGCTCTAAAGCGGTAAGTCTCTCTTCTTGGGTAGGCATAGGAAGTTTGCCTTTCTAATCAAACACATCATGTCTCTGCGCGCATTATATCATACTCCGAAAGCAACAAAAACACGCATCCAACGGCACTTTTGACAACATTCCCCAAAGTATTTTTTTATTGAGCGTATTGAAACTCGTACAGTTTGCGATAAACACCCTACCGATGCAGAAGTTCTTCGTGACTGCCCTGTTCCACAATGCGGCCCTCGATCACGTCTAAGCCACCGACTGGATGTAGCGCCCAAGAAATTGAAGTGCCGCCTGTAGAAGTCCTGCAATGGCGATTAACAAGCCGTAGCGGAGTAGCACTCGTGGATCAAGACCAATATGGAGACTATCTACCGCTAAACGAATCAGGTAAGGTTGGATCAGTGCAACGGCATTTGCAAGTATGATAAATAAAAAACCGCCAAGAATGAAGGCTCTATACCTGGAGAGGTACGAGCGTAACCCTATTAGAGCAGTCATATCAAATATTGTAATGCGCAAGAAAAGGAGAAATCAATGGTACGGACGGGGTTTTTAGGGTCGACGGTTCTCACCAGGTGCCCTAAAAAGGTAATAGTCTCCCTGTAGAGGGATAGAGACTTACTTGCTACTTCTCAGGCGGGAGGAGAGGGTTAGACCAGAACTTCGTCCATGTCACCCACCAGCTTTTGGATCTCACGCAGGCGGCGTTCAGCCTGTTCCACATTTTCCAGTGCCTGAGCCAGAATGCGAGCCTCTAACGACGTGTACGTTTCGGCGATCTCCGGATCAATGGAACTGCCAAGCAGCTCAAGTGCGCGATTAAGTTTGGTTTCTAGGGTTGCAGTTGACATAGTTTGCTACCTCTTGATGGTCAAAGGCTTACAATACGATTTTGACAAGACGATTTATGCTATGTGAACGGTAAACTACCAGGAACTAGCACGCACTTGACATGGAACTATATTCATTACTCAATACGAAGTCCGAAAGGAATTGGATACATTAAGTAACTACGTTATGTTCCAAACTAGCCCTCTTGTACATTTAACGTACATCTATGTTTATATTACACGAGACGCTGAAAAGTACCAAAGTGGGGATACCAACATTCCTATTTTTGACTGTGACCTGGTACCATTGTGCCAAGGATAGATGAAGTGATAGGGCAAAGTGCGAAAAATGTAGGTGACATTCGCAACATCACCCTATCACTTACGCTCTTCTCACTTAACAATAATCGTCAGATTCATGTTTAAGTGAATGGTGCAGTAGATGTGATAGGTTCCGGCCGTCGTAAATGGTCCAACATCATGAGTTTCGCCGCTGCTGTTGAAGGTCTGGTTAACTGCCGGTGCTCCTGGCTCTTTAGTCGCTTTTTGAGCTCCGTTAACCCACGATCCATTTTTGATAATGTGTGGGACCGAGACGTCATCAACCAGTGTGAGTTTAGAGCCTTTGGGTATAGTGATGCTGGATACCAGAAAATTTGTTGGGCCCAGGTGTACGGTTGTTCCTCCTCCGCTCGTTCCGCCGCCTGGCTTTTTGTTTGTCGAACTAACTGGAGTACCAGGGCGCGTGCAGGCGACCAGCAAAGTACTGCCAATTGCTAAAATAGCGAGCATCGCCATGAGAAATCCGAGTCGCTTTTTGCTCATACGTTGTTTCCTCTCACTATGCCTATTTTAATGTTCATCCTCTCCTTGTTACGACATAGTCTATAAAAGTGATCCAAATAGCTTGAAGCATCAAAGTAGAAGGTGCTATGTCGCGGGATGAATAGGTAACCGCTATTATATTCTAATCTCTATGGTAGGAGGGTGTGCAAGTCAGGGGGCATCAGGCAAGTCCCTGATGCCCCCTGACTTGCACATATACTAATAAGACATTCTTTATGTAGCAATATCTTGCCAGCCTCTACAATAATCGGATCTAAACAATTGGAAATCACGGAAAATAATAGTTATAGAGCCAACATTAGATAATGATAAAAATTCATATTGAAGTGCTTTATTAATTGACCTGTGGCGAGCAACTATGGTATGCTAAATAAGGTTCTTGATAAGGAGATAAGGCCGAGGCAAGAGTTGCACGCCATACAAAGTAAAGGATTGGTCTTAATTAGGGGGAACCGTTAAAGTTCCGCCTTAGAATTACATAGTAGAGTCTTTCGAACGAAGGAGGAAATAGTATGGTAAACAATCAAGGATTAGCGGAGCATCATGCATCCGTAACGGTAAATGCTCCTGTGCATCAAGTCTATGGGCTTTTCACCCACTTCAATGACTTTCCTAAGTTCATGAGCTTTGTCAAGGAAGTCACGTACTATGATGACCAGCGCAGCCACTGGGTTGCTGAGGCTGTTGGTCAACACGAATGGGATGCCGTTAATGAGAACTGGGTGGAGGATCAGCAGATCGGATGGCGGTCAACAAGCGGTTTGGAAAATATGGGTAAGGTGGCATTTCAACCAACCGGGGCCAATCAGACGCGTGTCGATGTATACATTTACTACAACCCGCCTGCCGGTGTGCTGGGCGATGTCGGCGAGAAATTGGGCGCCGGTAGCCGCTTTGACAATATCCTGCAGCATGACCTGGACAACTTTGCTCGTATGGTAAATGAAGCTCCTCCAGGAGCCTTAGATCCTACCTCGTCTAACTACCTGTTTCACAGTGGTAGTGCTGCCGCCAGGGGTAAAACCACGGACCGGCAGGATGAGACAATGTATGGTGATAATCAGAGGGGTAGTGATTATGCGCCAGGAACTTCAGCTACCGATTATTCAACAGGAACTACGGATCGCCCAGTACTGGACCAGGATATTATCAGTGGTCAGTATGACAGGGGTGCGGGTACGACTCAAGGTACTACAAATACTCCTATGCCTTCAGGTACCGATGTTTCCAGCCCTGTGATACCGCCGGACAGAAGTTCGCGATAGAACATACTGAGGCGCCTGGTGGCATCAGGCGCCTCGCTTCAACGATGATGGCACGGTGATACTTACCGTGCCATCTTTACATTTGAGAGGTTTTGATGCACTGTGCTTCTATCTAAAACATTTCTACCTGTTTTTGAAGTGTGCTGACATTGACTTTTTTGATACACTGTGGTATACTTAAAAGTGTTCCGAAGGGAACAAGCGATCCAGGGAAACAAACAAACCCTGGCACAAGGCGAGAGGCCTTGCATTGGTAAATTCCGAAAGGAGACATTATGATGCCAATGAAGAAACCAATACGCCTTTTAGGGGTAGTCTTCCAGATTGACAAGTAGGGCCCGTGAAGGCGGGCAATCCGAGCCTCTGAGCGCCTGACCACTACCTGATTTTACCGAGACTATCACTTGTTTGTACATGATAGCCGGTCTTGACGACGGACTACGTCGCAGGTTGGAAGGGGTAAGCAGAGGAGTTGCTAAGGGCATACATTTAAAGCAATATCTTGCCCTCTATGTTTGCAATAAATCTCGGTTGACGTGACACGGGAGTTGTGCAGAAAAAAACACACAAGGATCAGATCATAAGCGATCTGATCCTTGCTGCTATTACAGCGTTAAAAACGAACTAAACAGACCCCAAGAAGGCCCAACATCCAGATTCGCTGGATGTTGGGCCTTCTTGGGGTCTGTTTGCTTGATGTAAGGTTTTCTTTGTTTTCTGCTATGTCCATTTTTCTGCCTTCAGGCGTGATATTATTAGGCATGATTGTGCATGGTCGGTTGTCAAGCAATGAAAAGGAGGATAAGAAGTGTCTCTTGATAATTCCCCCAAATTGAAAGTTCGGGATGTCATGACCACCCAGGTTATTACGGTCAAAGAAAACCAGACCACCCAGCAGGCTGCTCGCCTGTTGTCTCAGTATCGTATTAGTGGTTTACCTGTTGTCAACGATGACAATGTATTGGTAGGCGTTGTTACCGAGTATGATGTCATCAGCAAAGAGGGACAGAGGGTTAGAGATATTATGACCCGTGCTGTTATCAGCGTTGGTGAAGACACTGATCTGGAAGAGGTCAGGCGTATCCTCGTTCATGAGCGCATCAAGCGCTTGATCGTGCTTGACCAGGGCAAGTTAGTTGGCATTGTGAGCCGCGCAGACCTGGTCAAAGAAGTCGCTGAGCGCTGGGTGTGCAACGTGTGTGGTGAAGTGACGCATAGCGAGGAACAGCCGGATAGCTGCCCACGCTGCGGGGCGGGGGAAGTCTTTGCTTCCACTGAACCGGCGCCCCCAGGGTCATAACAAACTGGTTGTATTTAGCGTTTTCCAGACTCGTCAACAAGAAAGGATCATAATATCTATGGATGCTAAGCAGCAAACGGATGCAGGTAATGCTACCTCCTTGCGTGAGCAAGCTTCGGCCCCTTTGCCAAAGGGTGAAGACCGGGATGCTCTGCTCAACTACTATTATGAAATGGTGCTTATCCGCCACTTTGAGGAAAAAGCTGGTGAGATGTACAACAGGGCTCGCATAGGTGGCTATTGCCATCTTAATCTTGGTGAGGAAGCGACTGTTGTCGGTTTCTGTGCTGGCCTTGAACCAGATGATTACGTCTACACGAACTACCGCGAGCATGGCTACGCGATTTGTCGTGGCATTTCTCCTAACTCTGTCATGGCAGAGTTGTTTGGTAAGGAAACGGGCTGCTCGCATGGGCGCGGCGGTTCAATGCATCTTTTTGACCTCGAACGCCGCTTTATGGGAGGGTATGCTATCGTCGGTGGTCAATTACCCCTGGCGACTGGTGCGGCTTTTGCCATCACTTATCGTGAATCCCACGAGGTGGTAGCCTGTCAAATGGGCGAGGGGACGACCAATGGTGGGTCATTTCACGAATCGCTCAACCTGGCCAGGATCTATGGCCTGCCCATCATCTATTTTGTTGTCAACAACCAGTATGGTATGGGTCTGCGCGTTGAGAAAGGGTCTGCTGTGAGCGAAATATATCGCAAGGCATGTGCCTACGATATGCATAGTGAGCGTGTTGATGGTAACGATGTTCTGGCAGTGCGCGATGCCGTACGTAATGCCGCCAGGCTTGCTCGTGAAAAACATGAGCCGAGTCTCATAGAAGCCGTGAGCTATCGCTTCCGCGGCCATTCTGTCGTGGACCCTGATCGCTACCGCGATAAGCAGGAAGTGGAGGAAGGGCGCACACATGACCCCCTCTCTGCTTTTGCCTCGCGTCTCTTAAACGCTGGCCTCCTAGATGAGAAGAGTCTCCATGAGATGGACGAGCGGGCGCAGCGAGAAGTTGATGCCGCGGTCAGGTTTGCCGATGAGAGTGCGGATCCCTCGGTAGATGCGTTCATGGGTGACCTTGAAGACTATGTCTACGCGCCTGAGAGTGCGCAGGGGAAAGGGGATTAATCATGGCTGAGATTACTTATCGACAGGCACTCCATGATGTGCTACGTGAAGAACTGCAGCGCGATGAAAACGTCTTCTTAATGGGCGAGGAGATCGGCACCTTCGAAGGCTCGTATAAAATCACGGCCGGTCTGCTAAAGGAGTTCGGTCCCAAACGCGTGGTAGATACCCCCATTGCAGAGAATGGGTTTGTTGGCATGGCTGCGGGCGCCGCGATGCTGGGCCTTCGCCCCATTGTGGAGATCATGACCATCAATTTCATTGTGCTGGCAATGGATCAAATCGTCAATCACGCCGCGAAAATCTACTCCATGTTTGGCGGACAGTGCCCGGTCCCACTGGTGATTCGCACCCCTGGTGGTGGAGGACAGCAGCTCTCTGCCACTCATTCACAGAACCTGGAAGTCTGGTTCGCCCATGTGCCCGGCCTCAAGGTTGTAGCACCATCGACGCCAGCTGATGCTAAGGGCTTGATGCGGACCTCTGTGCGTGACAACAACCCGGTTATCTTTCTCGAGAATCTGGCCCTCTATAACGTCAAGGGTGAAGCCCCTGCGGATGACTACATGATACCCATTGGCCAGGCCAAAGTGACCAAAGAAGGAGCCGATCTGACCGTTATCAGCTACTCGCGCATGTCGGCAGTGGCGCTGGATGTTGCTCGCCGGCTGGAAGAAGAAAACAAGTTGAGCATCGAGGTAGTGGATCTGCGCTCGCTCCGCCCGCTGGATTATGAAACCATCATCAACTCTGTCAAGAAGACGAACCGGGCCATCGTGTTTGAAGAAGATTGGCGCTCTTATGGAGTTGGAGCGGAGATTGCCGCGCTATTGCAGGAAGAAGCATTCGACTTCCTGGACGCGCCTGTCCAGCGCGTTGCGAGCCTGGAACTCCCACTTCCCTACTCCAAACCTCTTGAACGAGCAGCGTTGACTGGTGCCAAGCAGTTGGAGGAAGCAATACAAAAGATAACACCACGCCGGAGGAGGTCATCATCTTAGACATGCGTGAACGACGCTAGCGCATCTAGCAAAGAAGTCCGGGGGACTTCTGCGGAGCACTCACACGCATGAAAGGAGAAAGATAGCAATGAGTGAAGTAAATATGCCCAGGCTCAGCGATACCATGGAAGAGGGCACAATTGCCCGTTGGCTCAAGAAAGCAGGCGATGAGATCAAGAAAGGCGATGTTCTGGCCGAGATTGAGACGGACAAGGCCACCATGGACCTTGAGTCCTACGATGCCGGTGTCCTTGAGCAAATCCTGGTGCAAGAGGGTCAAACAGCGCCCATTGGCCAGGCTGTGGCCATTATTGGAAGTGGCAAGGATGTAAGCAAAGGTCAGGCGGAGCAAAAGCAGGAGCAGACAGCTCCTGCAGCAGCCAGGACTGCTGATCGGGAGGAACAGGCTGAAGCCAGGCCACAAGCGGCCGAGACCAATGTTGAAGATACACAAGCTGCTCCGGTTGCGGCAGGGGATAGACAGCCCGGGAGGACGAGCAGCCAGGGTGAGCAGCGGGCGGAGAGCCCCGAGAGTAGTGACGGGTCGTTAATCAAAGCATCACCGCTGGCACGTCGTATGGCTCAGGAGCACAATATCGACCTGCGACAGGTTCATGGCACAGGTCCAGGTGGCCGCATTGTTCGTGATGACATCGAAGACATACTTGAGCAGCAGCGTACAACTCCTGCGCCTGCCGCGGCCCAGCCCCAGGCTCCTTCAGAGGAGAGCCCAGTACCCTCCAGCACGGAGGTGACTGCGGCGCCAGATGAGGAGGTGAGCACGCTTTCACGCGTGCAGATGATTATCGCCCGGCGCCTGACCGAGTCAAAACAGACCATCCCGCACTTTTATGTTAGCAGCGAGGTGGATATGACCGAGGCCCTGGCTATGCGCCAGGTATTCAACGCGAGCGCTGGCGAAGATGGATGGCCAGTTTGTGCGGCACAAACACATCAATGTTGGCATAGCCGTTGACGTTCCAGCCGGATTGGTAGTCCCTGTTATTCGCGATACCAATATCAAGGGTGTGCGTTCCATTGCCCGTGAGTCCAAAGCGCTCATTGAAAAAGCGCGCGCAAACAAGCTTTCCACAAATGACCTCGATGGCGGCACATTCTCTGTCTCGAACCTCGGCATGATGGACGTCACAGACTTTATAGCGGTCATCAACCCGCCTCAAGCCGGGATCCTGGCCATAGCCTCTACGCGCAAGCACTTTGTGCCGGTTGATGGCCAGCCGGTTATCCGTGACCTCATGTCTATGACCATGTCAGCCGATCACCGTATTCTCTACGGAGCAACCGTGGCACGCTTCCTCCAGGAGATCAAGCGTTTGTTGCAGAACCCGTACAGTTTGCTAGGCTAGCTGCAAGGTAATAAACAGGATCGATAGTGGTAGACTAGATCCACCACTACCGATCTTGCTGGTTATATTCCATCGGAGGAGTGCGTGTAAAACTTCTCAGTTGGTAAGCCTGTCCACTCGATCGGTATTATGTTGTTGGGGTAGCCTCGCCCATGATGATTTTATCAAGCGTGGCTTGACGTATGCGGTAAGCTTTCCGCTTGCCTTTGTGTGGAAGGCTAATAGCATCCAACACACCGTTCGTCACCCATCTTCTCACCGTGGTCTCATCCACTCGTAAACGCTTTGCCACTTCGCTGACAGTTAACAATTCATCCATTGATCTACCCGCCTTTTCTGCTCTTGACACAACCTATCTTTGTGTACTACTTCTCATGTTGGTATCGTGTGAGCGTATCGTCTTACGCTCAGTTGCGTCATCTAAAATATAGCATTAAGTCTTGACAATTGTCAATATCAATTGTACTTCTGTAACATGGCCTCCTCTTACCTTGTTGACAAATCAATCAGAAAAGCGTACAACTCGACTTATTCTGATGAATGGGCTACAATGATATGTGACTATTTTATTGAGGCTTGAGATATGCAAGAACCACGGACCTGGCGCGAATTTCTCGCAACCGTGATCCGCGATACTAAGGAGAAACAACGGATCGCAAGTGAGATGGGCGTAGATCCTATTACCTTAACGCGCTGGTCGACGAAAGAATCGTCACCGCGTCCTCGCTCACTTCTTAAGCGGCTGGTCGATGCTCTTCCTTCACATCGGGAACAACTTAGCGAGCTAATCCGTGAAGAATTTCCCAATGCCCTGGAGGAATATGACCCCACGCTCTTCTTTATTGATTCGGTCATCAAGGAGGTGCCATCGGTTCTCTATGCTCGTATTCTCGAAGCGCATGCTAATGTAGCCGAACCCATACGCATGTGGACCATCTGCAACCTTGTGATACAGCAGTTGGTGAGGCAAATTGATCCCGAGCAGGTAGGCATCGTTGCCTCCATCATGCAGTGCCTATCTCCTTCGAAAGATGATCAGAAGGTGCATAGCCTGAGGGTACAATTCCAGGAGAAGAGTCCTGCTATGAAAGACGTTGCTGATAGAAGCTATTTTCTAGGGGCCGAATCGCTGGTTGGACAAACTGTTGTGAACTGTCGTCCATCCGTTATTCAAGATATACATCATAATGCGGCTCCGCTGGTTGTCCACCAGGTAGAAAAGATGAACAGTGCAGCAGCTTACCCTTTACAAAAGGGAGGCCGTGTTGCCGGGGGCCTGCTGATCTTGAGTACACAAAAGCAGTATTTTTCGCCTGCCCGTCAGGCCTTGATTCAGAGCTATGCCCATCTTCTGAGTTTAGCTTTTCGTGATAATGAGTTTTATCCATTGGAGGATATTGCACTGCAGATCATGCCTTCAGAGGCCGTGCAGGATGCCTATCTTTCGGCATTCAACCAGCAGGTTAATGAGCTATTGAGCCGTGCGGAACGCAATGGCCACTCCCTGGCCCGTCCGCAAGCTGAACGAATGGTAATAGAGCTATTTATAGAATCAATGCGAAAGTAAAGATATACCACACGTAAGAAAGGAAGTATATCATGTCTGCATCTTCATTGAGCCCGTCAGATGAGAATGCTTACGTTATTGATATTGAAAGCGCAGCAGAGTTAGCTCGTTTGCTCCATCAAGATCGTCACGTCACCAAAAGTATGGGGGGACTCCTGGCTGAGCAGCCTGACATCTCCAATATGCATGATATCCTCGATATCGCCTGTGGCCCTGGCGGCTGGGCGCTTGAGGTAGCAGATAGGTATACCCATATCAAGGTAGTCGGAATAGACATTAGTCAGAGTATGATCGAGTACGCTCGTGCTCTGGCAAAAGCACAAAAACTTAAAAATGTCGAGTTTCTCGTGATGGATGCACTGAAGCCACTTGACTTTCCCAATGCTTCGTTCGATCTCGTCAATGCCCGCTTCATTCAGGGCTTTATGCCTCCGCACGCGTGGCCGGCGCTCCTTCAACAGTGCCTGCGGGTGTGCCGGCCAGGAGGCATCATCCGCTTAACAGAGGCGGAAACAGCCATCACCAATAGTCCTGCATCTGAGAAAATGGCCGGAATGTTGACTCTTGCTTTGAAGAAGGCCGGGCGGAGTCTTTCGCCCGGAGGGCGACATCTTGGTATTGTGCCCATGTTGGAGCGTTTCCTGCGTGATGTAGGGTGCGAAAACGTTCAAAGCAAGGCCCATGTACTCAGTTATTCAGCAGGAATGGAGGCCCATAGCGGCTGGTATCAAAATAGCATGGTTGGTGCTCAATTGCTCAAACCCTTATTCATCAAAATGCAAGTAACGACTCAAGAGGAGTTTGACCAACTTTATGAACAGATGCTGCGGGAGCTAGAAGCAGAATGGTTTTGTGGCATAGAATTTTTTCTCACTGCTTGGGGGAAGAAGAAGGAGCTACTCCCCAAGTGATAGTACGGCCATAAAGGCCTCTTGCGGAATCTCCACGTTACCGACCATTTTGAGGCGCTTTTTACCCTCTTTCTGCTTCTCTAGCAATTTGCGTTTGCGGCTAATGTCGCCGCCGTAGCATTTGGCAAGCACGTCTTTGCGCATCGCCTTGACAGTTTCGCGGGCAATGATGCGTGAGCCTATAGCAGCCTGGATGGGCACTTCGAACAGTTGGCGCGGAATGAGGCTGCGCAGTTTCTCGACCAACATGCGTCCCTGGTGATAGGCCTTTTCACGATGGGTAATTAGCGATAGAGCGTCCACAGGATAGCCATTGACAAGGATATCCAGTTTTACCAGGTCTGCTTCCTGGTAGCCGCTAAAGCTGTAGTCGAGCGAGGCATAGCCCTGGGTGCGCGACTTGAGCTGGTCGTAGAAATCAACAATCAGTTCTGCTAGTGGCATATGGTAGCTTAACAAAACACGCTCAGCTTCGATGTACTGCATCTCCTTGAAGGTACCGCGTCGTGTCGTCACCAGGTCCATGATTGCGCCTATATAGCGGGTGGGTGTGAAAATGGAAATATCCATCCAGGGCTCTTCGATCTTCTCGATGTCCCCAGACGCGGGAAAATCTGATGGGTTGTCAACTCTTACCATGGGTCCATTAGTAGGCGTTACATGGTATTCCACGCTGGGAGCGGTGGCAAGTATATCCAGGTTGTACTCTCGCTCCAGTCGCTCCTGGACAATTTCCATGTGCAGAAGTCCCAGAAAGCCGCAGCGGAAGCCAAATCCCAGGGCGTTTGATGTTTCAGGCTCGTAAAAGAGCGAGGCATCGTTTAATTTGAAACGCTCCAGCGCATCGCGTAACAGTGGATAATCGCTGCCCTCGACCGGATAAATACCCGCAAAGACCATGGGTTTGGCAGGTTTATAGCCGGGCAGCGCCTGGATATAACCAGTTGCGTTGGGGGTAGTCACTGTATCACCTACGCGGCAATCTTTCACGTGCTTAAAGCCTGTCGCGATATACCCGACCTCACCTGTGGTCAGTATCTCGCTAGAGGTCAGGCGGGGATGAAAGTAGCCGACTTCCAGTATATCGGTGGTACTGCCTGTTGCCATCATGGTAATACGCTCCCCTTCGCGCAATTGCCCATCGACGATGCGCACGTAGGCGATGACGCCCTTATAGGGGTCGTAATGTGAGTCGAAGACCAGGGCGCGTAATGGCTGATCGGGGTTGCCCCTGGGAGGCGGAATCCGTTGAATAACGGCCTCGAGTATCTCCTGTGTGCCAATCCCTTCTTTGGCTGAGGCCAGAATGCACTCCTCTCGGGGTAAGCCGATAACCTCTTCGACCTCTTGCATCACTTTTTCAGGATCGGCACTGGGCAAGTCGATCTTATTGATGACGGGAATGATGGTGAGATCAGCCTCAAGTGCCAGGTACAGGTTGGCAAGTGTCTGTGCCTCGATACCCTGGGTGGCGTCGATGACCAGCAATGCCCCTTCACACGCGGCAAGGCTGCGCGATACTTCGTAGGTGAAGTCGACGTGTCCGGGAGTATCGATCAGGTTCAGTTCGTATTCTTCATCATTGAGTGCCGTGTAGCGCATTCGTACGGCCTGGGCTTTTATGGTGATGCCCTTCTCTCGCTCTAATTCCATCTGGTCGAGCGTCTGCTCGATCAAGTCTCGCTTGGAGACTGTTCCTGTAAACTCTAATAAGCGATCTGCTAACGTTGACTTGCCATGGTCAATATGAGCGACAATACAAAAATTTCTAATATGTGCTTGATCGGTCATTCTTCGATAATTCCTCCGCACAACACCTCATCATCGTCCTCGTCGCTGTAGAAGACGGCTGCCTGTCCAGGTGTGATGGCCCGTTGTGGGCGTGCGAGTATCACATGCACCCGCTTTCCCCCAAGAGGGGTTACCAGGGCTGTTTCTTCGGGTGCCTTATAACGCACGCGTACTCTGGCCTCAAATGGTTCAGTTGGTATGTCGCCACTCAAATAGTGCATTTTACCAACGGTAAAGCTGGTCTTTTCAAGTTCCGCTGCCGGGCCAACAATCAGTGCGTTTTGTGCGGCATCGATCTTCAGTACGTGCAATGGTTCCCGGGAGGTGATGCCCAGGCCTTTGCGCTGCCCGATAGTATAGAAGGCAAGTCCGCGATGACGTCCCAGCATCTTGCCATGCAGGTCGTAGATCGGCCCTGGCTTTGGTAGCGTAATCAAAGGCTTTGCGTTTGTTGCTGTCGGTGTGGCTGCTGCTGCAACGGGCTCTTGTGCCGCAATGGCCATAGCGCTGCTATAGCGATTGATAAAGCCCCGATAATCGTTTTGCGCGACAAAGCATATTTCCTGGCTCTCTGCCTTGCTGGCCACGGTCATGCCCCGCTCCGCTGCCATAGTGCGTACCTGTGTCTTCGTGTATGATCCCAGTGGAAAACACGCGTGAGCAAGCTGCTGCTGGTTGAGGACATGAAGAACATATGACTGATCCTTGTCAGGATCGATCCCCCGTCGTAGCCTGCGCTTGCCGGTGATAGGATGGTCATCTACGCGGACATAATGACCCGTCGCCAGGTAATCGGCATCGAGTGCAAGTGCCCGGTTAAGCAGCACGGTGAAGCGAATATGGCGGTTACATGTCAGGCAGGGGTTGGGTGTGCGTCCTGCCACATACTCCTCATAAAACATGTCCACGACGGTGTTCTTGAACTCTTGCTCAACGTTTACCAGGTAAAACGGGATATCGAGCATGCGTGCGACACGCCGTGCATCATCAACCGCTTCCAGGGAGCAGCATTTATTCTGGACGACGCGTTCAACGCCGTCATCTTCGATAACCCCCGGCTCTGACCAGAGGCGCAGCATAATACCAATGACCTCGTGGCCTTGTTCTTTCAGTAATGCGGCTGCAACTGAACTATCCACGCCGCCGCTCATTGCGACGACTATTCTCGCCATGACCAACTGCTCCTGCTATATCTATTTGCCAGATAAAAAAGAACCCGTATGTAGAAAAAAGGACTAGCCTGTCTGTGGGCTAGCCTCCCTCGTGCTGTTGCTTCTACGATTTTGTGTACTTTACTGGTAATGCCCCTTCGTACCAAAATAAGGGTAGCACAGAGTGCTTAGCTTGTCAAATAACCCCTCGACTGAAAACGTTCCTTCGTGTATAATGAGCCCAATATACTTATTATATCCAACTCTTTTTAGTGAGTGAGGATCAAAACAAACAGAGACGTAGAGAAAGAAAGAACTGCATAAGAGTGCTAAAAACGGTACAGGCGTAGTAAATATCTAAAAACAAACTCGCTAAGAGCGGATTTTCTCTAGTGTCTACCGGGCAAGGAGTAATTAAAGATGCCAAAGAAGACGGTAACCACCCGAGGTGGAACGCAGCGCAATAAGCCAAGAGTAAAAGTCCAAAAAAGCTTTGAGCTGGTGCGCCAGCCCTCAGATGAGCAAGGGCAGGAGCAAGAGCCTGAGGCAGTAAGCAGTCCTGAACCAACTGCTGTCAGCGTATCTACTATGGCAGCCCCAGAAATAAAAGAGAATAAGAGCAAGAGTAAGAGGGTTGCTAGCAGTGAAGTCAAGCAGAGTGAGAGTACGAGTAGTGATACCGGCACGGTCACGGCACCTAAGGGAGGTGCTGCTGCACGCCTGGCTGCTCGTCGTCACGGCGTGCAAAGGGCTCAGCAGCGTGCTGCAGCTGCCTTAATCACCGCAGAACATTACGCTTATGTGCGTAAAGACCTGGTGTTTATTGCCATCCTGGCTGTCATCATGTTCTCCGCGATTATCATCTTGCATTTCGTTCCAGGTATTGGTTCGTAGAAAGCCACGGATGTGGTCCCTCCAGGGTGGCTGAAAGTTGAAGCGCAAAAAGAAGAAGCACTGGTTTCTTTCATCTCAGTGCTTCTCTTTATTTCTTCGGGTGGCTTGTTAGAGGCGGGAAAGTCCTCAAAGCCGTATATGCGATGACCGGTTTAGTGTACCAGTGGGCTGGTACCTAATCCTGCAGGGATACCATGTCGATGAGCTGCGGGAATAGTTACGCCCAAAACACGTTGCATGGCCATGGTATGGCTACAATCGCCCCAGTCATTGAAGAAACGGCAGGTACAGCTCCACTCGCCATTATCAAAAGTGGTGGTGTGAATGTCGTTCTCGCCCTGGAACGTTGCTTCAAAGCGGGTAAACTGTATCCGCTCGGGTTCTTCCGCATAACGCTTGGCTTTTGCGATCTTACTGATCATACTTGAGTTCATGACCGGTACTCTCCTTAATTAATTAGCAACCACTCCGTATCCACTTTTTCGATTGACTCTACAAACGTAGAGGTGTATCTTAGGTAGTCGCGCATCTGGTTAGAGTGTTTGTCTGGTTCAATTCTCATCCAGCGCGTTTGTTTCGCTTCTCATCCAGCGCTAGATGCAATGAGTTTGTTCTTTCCTCCTTTCTTTAAAGATAGTTACTGTGTTCACAGTCGGTGAACATTGAGTAGTGGCCCACAAAATGAAGAATAATCGATGAGCCCGGCATCCAGTGCGCGTATAAAAAAAGAGCAAGAAAGAAAAAAACACCAGGGCAAAATTTCCCTAGTGTGTTTGTGAGTCGCTGCCAGCCACCGCTTCTGAGAGCGATGCAAACTGTGATGATAGTGAGACTGAATCCATGTTTATATATTTCAATCCTTATTCAGCCATGAGACTGAATGTAATGCCCAGGTAAAACAGATACACAGGCTTGAACGTGCAAACTTGGAAATCTCCTTCTGATTGGAATGATTATACCATAGGAAACCGCGAATGTCCATCCTAAAAGGCGTCCAATTTGCCGTTTTTGGGGGTGAACAAAAGGCATTTTAATGTTGTGATGTAACCTAACTCACCACGGAAATATTATCTCGGTCACTGTATTTTGTGGCCGCAAACTATATACTACGGTTAATAATTCCTGTTATACTATGTATACTCAATAATAGAAGAGTTTCTGTTTACTGGTAATAAGGAAAATTTGTTTTGCCTGGAGGTACGTGTGAAACTAAAAAATAGAAGACCGCCCTTCTTTCCAGCTCAATTAATACCTGGCTTAGCCCTGATTGGGTTCCTGGTGAGCGCATGCTCGTTGACGGGGACGCAAACTAATAATACCAACACAGGTGTTACACCAACTTCTACGTCCCGGTCTCATCCAGTGGCAAGTCAGCCGACTGCAACTGGCAACCTTCCTCCTGGTACACAGGTACCAGAGAATGAAGTCAAACCTCTCACCTTCAATCTGACCTACAACGATACAGCTATTGAGCAAGATATTGCTCAGATGTATACGCCTGGCTCTCCGGCTTTTCACCAGTTTTTGACACCGGACCAGGTCGTGCAGCGTTATGCACTTTCCGGCGCTCAACAGCAGCAAGTGGTAGATTGGTTGACGCAGCATGGCTATACCCTTGATTCGACCGATTCTTTGCATACATCGGTCAAAGTACACGCGACAGTCGCTACTATCGAGCGCACTTTGAATATCAAATTAAAATCGTTTACGGTAGATGGGCATACATTTTTCATGCAACAAGGTGACCCTACCGTTCCTCAGCCAATAGGAGCGCTTGTCTCATCGGTTGTTGGACTGGACAACTTTGCTTTGCCTCAGTTCAAGCCGCCATTTGGCCTGATTGCGCACGCTGGATCTTTAGCCGGTAATTGCAGCAGCTATGGAGCGAAGGGGAATTTGACACGTAACAAACTTGCTGGAGCCTACCAGGTCAATCAGCTCTATCAGCAAGGTTTCCAGGGACAGGGTATGACCATAGGAGTGGCCGAGTTTGGTGATACATACAATCCCCAGGACCTGGCTAACTACGCTGCTTGCGCCGGTATTGCTACTCCGCAGGTCCAGAATATCGATGTCGATGGGCATCTTGCATCAGGTTCGGGCCAGGGTGAGGCGATACTGGACCTCGAGCTTATCGCTGGCCTTGCCCCACAGGCTCAAATACTCGATTATCAAACAGATGGCCAGAGTACCTCATTTGCTCAATCCCTGGTCGATGTTTTCAACCGTGTCGCTGCTGATCACAAAGTGCAAGTGTTAAGTGTCAGCTATGGTACTTATGAGAGTTCGTTCAGTACCACCGAGTTGGCCGCTGTTAATCAAAGTCTGCGCACGCTGGCTGCAGAAGGCATTTCGGTCTTCATTAGTAGTGGTGACTGCGGGGCCTTTACGCAGCGCCTGCGCGACATTGCTGCCGTATCGTTTCCTGCCAGTGCCATCTATGCTATCGCCGTTGGTGGTACGCACTTGCAAGTGAACGCTAGCAATACCCGTACCAGTGAGACGGTATGGGGGCCAGGTGACGATTTACCCGTCTGTGCGTCGAACGATTGGGGCAGTGGTGGTGGAGTGAGCCAGAATCCAACTTTTAAATTGCCCTCGTGGCAGGTTGGTCCGGGAACGACGACGCATTATGACGGCTCATTGGCACACGTGTTCTTAAGGCCCCTGGGTTTTGATTCACCGGTCATTGCGCCGAATGGATTGCGTCAAGTGCCTGACCTGGCTGCGGCTGCTTATCCCAACATCTCCATATACTATAAGGGAGCCTGGGTTAACTCTGGTGGTACAAGTGCTGCCGCTCCCATTGTGGCGGCTGGTACATTACTTGTCGACCAGGCATTGCAGCGGCAAGGGAAAACGATGGTGGGTGGTGTGCCAGAGTTCTACACCGTAGCGAATCATCCTGGTAGCCGCCATCCCTATACCGATATCACCACCGGTGATAACCTGTTCTATAGTGCTACAGTTGGCTGGGACTACACCACCGGTTGGGGTACTCCGAACTTTAACGACATTTTGCAGATAGAACTGGGTCAGTAGTGCTGTGCGACGCTGAAAACCAGCAACCCTGGTTTTCAGCGTCGCACAGAAAATTCTCACTGTGCCACCAAACGCCTCATCTCACTAATCGTCTCCTCGTAGACATCGCTTACCTGGTCGGCAACGCTTTCCCAACTAAATTGCAGCACAGATGGGCGTGCGGCCAGGCGCATCTGCTCAAGCAGGTCAGTGTCACGTAAGAGCATATCCAGCCTCGTGGCGAAAAAGCCTGCACAGTGTGGAACCAGGTAACCTGTCTCCCCATGTCTCACCACGGTTGTCAGGCCCCCAGCGCTGGTGGCTACTACCGGTGTACCACAGGCCAGCGATTCAACGGCAACTAGGCCAAAACTTTCATGATAGGAAGGAACAACCGTCACATCGGCAGCGCTGTATATTGCTGGTAGCTCTGGTTGTGGTCGCGCTCCTAAAAAATGAACACGCCGGCTGATATCCAGGTCTTGCGTAAGCTGCTTAAGTTGCTCTAGCTCTTTGTCCCCTTGCGGGTCTCCGCCAACGATGACAATCTGTGCGTTTTCTTCCATCATGGCAGCCGCATGTAGCAACAGGTCTGCCCCCTTAAACGGATCAAGCCTGCCTACAAAGAGCAGTACTGGTTGAAGTTTTTCCCGCGCTTGCTGTTTATTTTGTGGGACAAACAGCTTAAGGTCGACGCCACAAGGAATGACTTCTACCTGGCTGGCTGTCGCTCCACAATAGCGGAGAATCTGGGTACGCTCATCAACTGTGGTGGCAATGATGCGGTCCACGTGTTTCATAAGGTGTTGCTCCATTGCCAGGCGTAAAGGAAGTTCAGGCTCATTGGGGTTTGCCATCTGCTTCAGGCGCGCTATGGTGTGAAACATGGTTACATGCGGAATATCCCAACGTTCGGCGAGTTGTATGCCGGCAATTCCTGAGAGCCAGTAATGACTGTGCAGGACGTCATACTCCACTGCTTCACTACGCCGGAATTCGTCAATCTGCCGCGTAAAAACAGGCAGATATTGGTAGAGGTCGTTTTTATGAACGGGGCCGGGTGGACCAGCTTTAATGGAGATAACTCGCACATATGGGCTAAGCTGAACGATGCGAGGTGTGTGTTCGTTTGTACGGCGGGTAAAGATATCAACTGTAATTTGGCGATGACCTAGCTCACGTGCCAGTTCGCGTATGTAAACATTCATGCCGCCCGCATCCTTTGTACGTCCAGGAATATCTAGCGGAGACGTATGGACGCTGAGCATAGCTACTGAGAAACTCATATCGACTCCTCTTTTTCGATTGTCATTGATTGCAGATGCGTGGCCAGCGCCCTTCGTTTGCTTCCTGCTTACGTATGAGCATCTGTTTACTCCTCTCTTTTTCCTTGGTAACTCTTCAGCAGGGGGTGCAGGGGACGCAGTCCTCCTGCCGGGGTCTGGGGGGTCCCCAGTTCCCTTCTCTCCTTCTCCCTCGCCGCCGCAGGCGGCATATAGTGGGTACCTGAAGAGCTACTTTTCTTGTTTATTACAGACTAGAACAAAATAGGATGACTTTTCTATTTCACGGCTGGTTTTTCTTTTCGCATTTGCGTAATTCGTTAACCGCGTCATACATCTCGTTGACATCAACACCCTGTTGCGCTAGCTCTTGCAAGCAATCCCTGCGCCGTTTGAGGGCAGCGGGAAACTCTTCTGATGGAATAGCCGTCCACCGCGCCAGGTCATCAAGAATGGATTGATCTGCATGCTCGAACGTATCATCGAATTCATTCCAGAGTGATAGCGGAATGGACACGATGTCATCAGGATGTTCAGGGTCAGCGTGAGGTTGCAAGAAGTGGGTGCTTAGCCAGCGACGGCGCAGGGGGTACGCACGTCCTACCAGGCCGATGTTCACGACCAGGCCTAGCCGGCGCACATCCTCTCCTCTCAAGTGGAGATCGTGGTGATACATGGAGATTACATCGTCAATAGTATCGGCATGTATACTTGTGGCGATGTGGTATCCCTGGGCCGGCAGGGCCAGATAACGGCGAGCTACTCGCCCCCACATATAGATGGGAAGGTGATTGCTCACTTCGTTGCACAATGCATAAGTAGTGGCAGGGTCGATATCAGGCAGGCGGGTGAACGCAAAATTTTCATACATACCAGACATATATGCCAGTGCCGTTCCTTCAGGGAGAAACTGGAGCAAGGCGTTCAGCGTCGTGGTCTTGCCCACACCCGGCTGCGGATCAGTTGGCCCTGCGACTGTAAGCGAGACTCCGTGCTCTAACAATAGCCAGGTGAGGGCTACAGTTTCTACATCAACACTTCCATGTGCAATGATTTGTGCCATAGACAGTGGTCGTCTCGAATCATAATGCCAATAATAGCGTTCATAGGGGTCACGCGGATCAAACATGCTAGCATTCCCTTCACCGACTATTTCTACCTATTATCTTATCAGCAGTGTCTACGTTTTTTGCTCTCCATTCTGATGTACAGGGATGTCATCCTTTTGATGTTCGAGTATAGTGGGCTTCAGCCATCCAGGATGGGGATTCCAACCGATGGCGACAACTCGCACTGGATGGATGTTCTCCCGGTCAATTTCAACGAGACTGACTGAGGCATTATCGATAAAGAGGGTGCCTGCCCGGCTGGCATCCAGACCGGTGTAATAAGCGATAAGCAACTTTACAATATCAGCATGCGCTACAAAAGCAGGGTAGGCTCCAATATCCTCTTGCTTGCGCCAGCGTTCAACTGCTGCCAGCGCCCGCTGCTGTACCTGGGGAAATGTTTCGATCCCCTCAGGCGCTACTGTAGGATCTTTTACATAGGCTTTCCATTCAGGATCAGTTTTTGAGAGCTCTTCATAGTTTTGCCCTGCCCAGCGGCCGACATCAGTATCCATAAGGGCTGGTTCGAGCTGAATAGTAAGATTTCGCCCTTGCCCAATAATCTCCGCGGTCTCCAGCGCTCGTTCAAGTGGGCTGCTAATAATAGCACTGATAGGTATTGCCGACAATGCTTCCGCGAGGCGAGTGACCTGCTCCCGTCCCTTCTCGTTGAGAGTGATCCCTGGCAACTGGCCAGGGAGTTTCTGTTCGGCATTCCACGTGGTCTGCCCATGTCGAATCAAAAGCAGGGTTTGTTTCATACCCGTGTGTGTACTTTCCACTATGTGAAGTTGTTGGAGCCAGAGCCGTATACGCCAGCGCCAGAAGCGACAGCCTACGCTCAGGTAAATCCACAACACATACATCCAGCTATATGCAACGCTGGTTAATCTTCTAAAGTACTTTCTCATGAGCAACTATCAGTCTGTCTATGCAATCGACTCGTCGTACGCTGCACATGAGTCTATTCTATGGTTTTGTTGGTAGAGGTAACTTCTGTGCGGTGTACCCCGCCAATCAATGTGCTTTTAATTGTATCAGCGGGGACCTTAGAGGTGCAAATAGGTTCACCTGACTTGCTATGTTGCCAGGTAATAGAGTATTACCAGAGCTATTATACCCAGGAGGAATAACATTCCACAACCCAGCAGTGTTTCACCCACTCCTGGTTCCTGGCATTCGACCTCGCTTGCCAAATACCCGGGGATCGAATATGGTGGTGTGGCAGGTATGTCCATCTGAGAGGTTCTTATAAGGAAGTCTGGCTGTATTTCTCTGAAGGGAGACAACTCTGTTGATACCAGCCCGGGTGTTTCTGGCACTGCCTGCTGCATCAGTGGTTTGCGCGGATTGGCTGGCAGCTTTATCACGGGTGCAATGTGTTCATCTGACGTTTGCATCATTTGTTGCCATAAAGGTGAATATTGATAGGCAGGTAGTCGAGTTAACGATGGAGCAATATACACATGCCGATGTACTATGTACGGCCGTGGAACAAATCTATTCGGTGGCGTAGTTACCCGCCGAAATGTTGGAGGTATGTATATACGTCGATTTCCTGCAACCTGCTGTGGTGGAACTTGCGGGATACGCGCCATTGGCGGCACGATATTTGGCTGTGGTTCTTCCATAGGACGAATGATCCTCCTCACTCCACTTGTCACGTCTTATCCATACATCCATTATACTGAACACTCCAATATATTTATTTGTGCTGGTGATAAAAAGATCGACCATGTTGCAGCACTGGCCCCTTGAGGTTACTCTAGACGAAGCTAAATCACTTCCACTAGCAGGCACAGGTCAAATCAAGCTCGGAGTCCCGCACTGCTTCCTGGGCAGCCTCTAGCCCATCATCATCACCGCTTTCCGGACTATCCAGTGCCGCCTGGATAATGCGCTCAACATCGGCGAGGCTGTTGATGCGGACAAGCTCATTACGTATACGCTTGGCGCCACGGAAATGGCCGAGGTACCAGCCCATGTGTTTGCGCAACTCGACGAAGTGATCTTCCCCTTTGAGCTTCGCGTGTACTCGAGCATGTTCAAGGGCCATCAGCAGGCGTTCTTCACGGCTGGGCGCTGGATCTGGCAAATCTTCAGGTGTGACATCGACCCCTGCATTGAGTAGCCCTTTTAGTTTCTCACAGTCGCGGAAAAGCCAGGGGTTGCCGAAGCTGGCGCGACCAATCAAAACACCGCTGACTCCTGTGGTACGGATGCGCTGTGCCGCCTGGTAGAGGGTATGGATATCGCCATTGCCGAAGATGAGTGTGCCAGTCTTGCGCACAATTTCAGCGGCGGCGGCAATGGCATCCCAGTTGGCATCGCCTTTGTAGTGTTGGGCCAGGGTACGCCCGTGAATGGAGATAACGTGGGGCTCAAGCTCCAGCAGTTCTTGTACCCAATCGGTAATGACGATTGAATCGTAGCCCAGGCGTGTCTTCACTGAGACGGGGATGAGGCGGCGCTCAACATGAGGGGTATCTCCCCATATATGAACTCGCTCTTCATTCATCTGGCGGATGCGTTTGATACGCTCCGGGTCCATCTCCAGGTCTTCCAATGTTTGACCATTGGCCCAGTCGCGTACGCCCTTTTGTGCGGCCCGGATAATGGCCTTTGCTATATCAGGCACGCGGATAAGCCCCGCTCCGCCACCTTTATTGGCAATGGTTTTGGCGGGACAGCCCATATTGATATCAAGACCATCGAAGCCTAATTCGCAGACCACGTGGGCTGCTTTATAAAAGTATTCAGGCTGGCAGCCGAAAATCTGAGCCACCACGGGTCGTTCCGCGGGCGTGTAGAGAAAGTCACGGAAGATACGGTCGCCTCCACGCCACAGCCCCTCGACATTGGTAAACTCTGTGATTACCACGTCCGGGCGTCCATAGAGGCCATGCATGGTGCGGTTTGGCGCGTCGGTGACCCCATCCATAGGAGCGAGTCCGATAACTGGTTGTTGTAACCTATCCCAAAAAGATGGATATTTCATATTTCTTACGATTTCAGCGGCATCTAGAGCAAAATTGATATTTTATAACTCCCATATTATAGCATACCGCCTAAATCTGTGGTACCATCTCAACCTTCTTTGAAGTGGGAACTACGAAATTTCCACCGTGCCACCCCGCCAGGTATCGACCGCGTTTTTGACAGCCTGGATGTATGCCGCTACGTCGTTATTATCTGAACTCGGCGCATACACAGGAATAATTTGATCGACAGTGGTTAATCCCCATTGTTTGACATATTGGTCTGATATGAGCCAGTACCAGTCCTTAAAACCTTCTTCCCACGTGCCATACTTGCGATAGCCCTCATAATTTTGATACCCCTCTGAGTAGCGAATATTGCCGAGGGAGCGGGTGGCCGTGGCGACGCCTGTTGTTCCAAAGGAACTTTCATGCATAAAAAAGGCCAGCGCGTAGACGGGGTCAATGCCATATTTGACGCCATCATCGTGCAAGGCCTGTCCTTTCCCGGCAGCGGGAGAGTGATAGTGAGCGAGCACTCGGTTAATAAAATCTGCACTTATGGTAGGCTTGCCGAGCACGCTATAGCTTTGCGCAAATGGGAAGGCTGCGGTAGTTGTTGTAGTTAGCCACCATGCAATAATTAATCCGAAAACAATGATCATGGCCGCAAAGTGGACGAAGGTAAACTTAAAGCGATAGTACCGCCCGTGATGTGCTGATCTGTGAGATCGCCTATTGTGTGCTTTTGGCATCTATGCCTTTCCTCGTCATAAATCCATTTATTAAATAAAGATACGTTTCGCTAAACGTCCTGTTTCACATGCGACAGGAGTGAGTTGAGAGTTAACATAATGAGCAGGGTATAGCCATTCTGCGATATAATAGCGAAAGAGCCATACGTCGCTCAATGTAGAGCGTTCCCCACTAAGGATACAACTGATACCACGATGAAGTAAAGAATGGAGTACATATTTTTATGGCAGATACAAGTGTTGAACGTCAGGTGCAGATGCCGCCCGCAACTGACCTGTATAATATTGATTATCTTCTCAGCGAGGAAGAGCGCATGGTGCGGGATACCGTGCGCAAGTTTGTACAGGATCGCGTGTTGCCCATCATTGGTGAGCACTTCGAGGCCGGTACATTCCCGCGTGAGCTCATTCCTACCATCGCCGAGCTTGGCTTGCTGGGCATGCACATCGAGGGCTACGGCTGTGCCGGGTTGAGCGCCGTCTGCTATGGCCTGGCCTGCCAGGAGTTGGAGGCTGGCGATAGCGGCTTGCGCTCATTTGTGTCGGTGCAGGGCTCGCTTGCCATGTTCCCAATTTCAGCTTTTGGCTCGGAGGAACAGAAGCAGCGCTGGCTGCCGAGCATGGCCCGGGGCGAAGTGATTGGGTGCTTTGGGTTGACGGAACCTGATTCCGGTAGCGATCCAGCCAGCATGAGAACCACTGCACGTCGTGAAGGGAACTCGTATGTCTTGAATGGTACGAAGATGTGGATCACCAATGGGGGTATTGCAAACCTGGCCGTTGTCTGGGCCAGGGCCGAGGACGGTGTTCGCGGCTTCCTGGTGGAACGGGATACGCCCGGATTTACCACCAGTGATATCCATCAAAAGCTCTCATTGCGCGCCTCCGTTACCTCGGAACTGCACTTCGAAGATTGCCGCGTACCCGCCGAGAATATGTTACCCAACGTGCGCGGCTTGCGCGGGCCGCTTTCGTGCTTGAATGAAGCCCGTTACGGCATTGCCTGGGGAGCGACCGGTGCAGCGCGGGCCTGTTATGAAGTGGCCCTGGACTATGCCAAATCGCGTATACAGTTCAATCGTCCCATCGCTCGCTTCCAGCTGGTGCAGCAGAAACTGGCCATCATGGCCACTGAGCTGGTGAAGGCACAACTGCTGGCCTTGCACCTTGGGCGTTTGAAGGACGAGGGCATGATGCATTCCGTCCAGATTTCCATTGCCAAGCGCAATAATGTCCGTGAGGCGCTCAAAACGGCGCGGGAGGCGCGTTCAATTCTCGGTGCCAATGGCATCACTCTGGAATATCCCATCAGTCGCCACTCCAACAATCTGGAGTCGGTCTACACCTACGAGGGTACGGACGACATCCACACACTCATCATTGGCCAGGCTATTACCGGAGAGAACGCCTTCTCTTAAATCCCCCCGTGATCAAAAAATTGAACAGGACGGAGCTTGTTCAATTTTTTTGTTCAGTATCCTTGTCTCCTTACTCGTCTGTTCGTTACACTAAAGAAGAGATATAATACCTGAAGATTGTAACGAAACAAGATAAATCCAGACGATATCATTGTTAAACTTGAAAGTGGTAGTCCAGACTATAATGGACAGGGAGATGAAAAAACGTGAGCACGACAACACACTATGATGCAATTGTAATCGGTGCCGGTCAGTCCGGAGGGCCGCTCTCCACGGCATTAGCGCGGGCCGGATGGAAAACTGCCATTATTGAGCGGATACATGTAGGTGGTACCTGCATTAATGAAGGCTGCACACCCACCAAGACTATGGTTGCCAGTGCCCGCGTGGCATATCTGGCCCGGCGCGGCACTGACTACGGCGTACACACCGGGCCGGTAACGGTGGATATGGTCAAGGTACGGCAGCGCAAACGAGATATTGTAGACAGTTTCCGCAATGGCAGCCAGCGAAGTATCGAGAGTACTGAAGGTGTGGATCTCTTGATGGGAGAGGCGCATTTCACCGGCCCAAAGGAGCTGGAAGTTCGTTTAACCAACGGTGAGACGCGGCAATTAACTGCCAATACTTTCTTCATTAATGTCGGTGCTCGTCCATCAAAACCATCTATAAGCGGGGTGGATAGTGTACCCACGCTAGACTCGACCTCAATCATGGAACTGGATGTTGTGCCGGATCACCTGTTGATAATTGGCGGTGGCTATGTCGGGTTAGAATTTGGCCAGATGTTCCGCCGCTTTGGCAGCCAGGTGACCGTTATACAACGGGGGGCGTATTTGCTGGCTCGTGAAGACCCGGATGTGGCCAGTGAGGTGGCAAAAATTTTGCGCGAGGATGGCCTGGAATTGCTGCTGGAGACAGCTCCAACTCATGTCGCAAAGTCGGGTGATGGCAAAATTCAATTGACGGTAAAGACTCCAACTGGAGAACGTACTCTCACCGGGTCGCACTTGCTCGTGGCAGCCGGGCGCACTCCCAACACCGATTGGCTCAACCCTGCTGCTGCCGGGGTGCAAGTAGATAAAAAAGGCTTTATTCAAACCAATGAGAAGCTGGAAACCAATGTCCCTGGTATTTATGCACTGGGTGATGTAAAGGGCGGCCCTGCTTTCACCCATATCTCCTACGACGATTTCCGCATTATTCGCACCAACCTCCTCGAAAACGGCAATGCTACCATCCATGATCGCCTGGTCCCCTATACGGTCTTCATTGATCCGCAGCTGGGACGTATAGGGCTCAGTGAGACCGAGGCCCGTGCCAAAGGGGGCAACATCAAGGTCGCCAAAATGCCTATGAATTATGTTGCCCGGGCATTAGAAGTGGACGAGCCGCGTGGCTTCATGAAAGCTATCGTCGACGCTGGTACCCAGCAGATTTTGGGTGCCGCCGTCCTGGGCCTCGAGGGCGGTGAGATTATGGCTATGCTAGAGATATCCATGATGGGCAAGTTGCCCTACACCGTTCTGCGTGATGGCATCTTTGCCCATCCAACCCTGGCTGAGTCGCTCAATAACCTCTTCTCGTCCTTTGAAGAATAACGTCGAAGAGAGGTTTCCGGGGGCAGTTTGGAGAGCTTGTCCCCTTCTTCTCTAGACATTTGGAGATAAGGCTTCCTATGAGCCCGCTTGAGCGGTGTCCTGGCTGTCATCCTGAGCGCAGCGAAGGATCTCTCCGTCCGTCGTGTCAGATCCTTCGCTTCAATGCTTTTCGTATTTTCCTTGTCATGTTATAATCATCTAAAGGCTGGCAACAGAAGCAAAGGGCAAAAAACATGAAGACATTGCGCTGGAACTCACGCGACTTAGAGACAATGCCTGAAGATGGCAAGCGGTATGAAATTGTTGATGGAGAATTGTACGTGTCAAAACAACCCCATTGGCAGCACCAGTTTGTGTGCGGGCGGGTGTTTGCTTTACTTGATGCCTGGAGCAGCCAGACTAAAGCTGGCATGGCCAATCTCGCACCTGGACTGATCTTTGGAGAAGAGGATGATGTGGCACCTGATGTTGTCTGGATTAGTCGAGCACGAATGGCTTCTGCCCTCCAGGAAGATGGTAAACTACATATGGCCCCTGAACTGGTGATTGAAGTACTCTCTCCAGGTAAGACAAACGAGCATCGAGATCGTGAAGCCAAACTTAAACTCTATTCACGTCGCGGTGTCCACGAATATTGGATAGTGAACTGGCAAGACCAGGAGCTTGAAGTTTATCGACGTGAAAACGCTGTGCTAACCCTTGATAAGACACTCCACCAGACCGACAAGTTACAATCGCCCATCCTGCCAGGCTTTACATGCCAGGTGAACCAGCTTTTTAGCAATACCTTGTAATTAATTGACGTCAGACTGATTTGGCGTCAATTGCTCAAGCCTGCATGATTTGTGAAATACCTCATCTCACTTTCTCTCGAATCAGGTTTTAAGCATACAATAACTGTTGAGCATCAAGCCCTTTTCGTGGTATATTTCCCCCAAGACCCTGGTGAAACACCTTTTTTCTGTCTACTATTGACCAGCAGTAGGAGTTTTACATCCATGCTTTTCACCAATGCCACTGTCATTACCATGAACCCTACCCGTGATATCATTACCAACGGAGCCGTCGCCGTTGAGGGCAACCGCATTGTCGCTGTTGGTAAATCCGATACTCTGCGGCAACAGTATCATGACGACGAAGTGATCGATGTGCAGGGAAGGTTGATACTTCCGGGACTTATCGATACGCATGTTCACCTGGCACAGGCCTTGATTCGCAGCTGCGCTGATGACATGTCGCTGATCCAGTGGCTGTGTGAGCGCGTCTGGGTCTTGCAGGGCAACTTCACGGAAGACGATGGCTATGTGAGCGCGCGCCTGTGCATCGCTGAAATGCTGAAATCCGGCACTACCACCTTCCTCGAATCCATGCTTGCCCATCGCTATGGCTTTAATGGTATTGCCAGGGCGGTCGATGAAAGCGGTATTCGCGCCTGCCTGGCCGGTATCGTTATGGACATTGGTACGTATGCCACGCAAAGCAATGCCATGCATCCAGGCATGATCGAGAGCCGCGAGACAAGCCTGCTCGGCGTGCTAGATATGCATAGCAAGTGGGAAGGAGCCGCCAATGAACGAATTCATGTCTGGTTTGGGCCGCGTACTCCTGGCGGCGTCACTTCCGAACTTTACCGGGAGATGAGCGAGCTTGCGCACCAGCGCAACATGGGAATTACCATGCACCTTGCCGAGGTCGAGGCCGATAAAACCTTCCTCAAAGAAAAATATGACCTTTCACCCGTCTATTACGCTGAAAGCGTTGGTTTGCTTGGCCCGAGAACGGTGCTGGTACACATGGTCTGGCTCACTTCGGAAGACATTGATAAACTGGCTGCTACAGGTACCCATGTTTCTCACAATCCCTCCTCTAATAGTAAGCTTGCCTCTGGCGTGTGCAAGGTCCCACAGATGCTTGCCAGTGGCGTCAATGTCGCTCTTGGCTGCGATGGTGGCCCTAGCAACAATGACTACGACATGATCCGTGAAATGAAACTTGCCGCTTTGATCCATAAGGCGGTTTCGCTTGATCCATTGATCGTGCCTGCCGAGACGGTGCTGGAGATGGCAACGATCAACGGAGCGCGAGCGCTGGGCTTAGAGCATGAAATTGGTTCACTGGAGGTGGGCAAGAAGGCCGACCTGGTCGTAATTGATCTCAACCGCTTGCACACAACGCCCTCGATGAACCCTGTCTCTACCGTGGTTTACGCCGCGACAGGTGGCGAAGTTGACATGGTCGTGGTTGATGGACAGACCGTGGTAGAGCAGGGGCAGTTGCTGACAATGGACGAAGAAGAAGTAATGGAGCAGGCGCGTCATCATGCCAGCGCACTCTATCAACGTGCTGGCATTGAGATTGCACCAAAGTGGCCAGTGCTGTAGGAGCCCGCTTTGTCGCGCAAGAACTTTGATAGACGTAACAAAAAAACATGTGAACCGTTTTATATACTATGTAACCAAAAAAGCTCTGTAGGGGCTCCGATTTATTACGCCCACAGAGCTGCTTAGCACTAGTGCTTGGAGAAAGCTTATGGTAGGACTGGAGGGGAAAACACTCGGTCGCTATGAGTTGCACAGGTTGGTGGGTAGAGGCGGAATGGCTGATGTCTACCAGGGGTACGACCCACACTTTGACCGCGAGGTGGCCGTTAAAGTGTTTAAACGTGAAGATGAGGAAATGCTGCGCCGCTTCATTCGTGAGGCACATCTCATGGCTTCTTTACATAATGAACATCTTGTACAGGTATACGATGCCGGTCAAAGCGAGATAGGTGACATTACCTGGTACTACATCGTCATGCCCTTTATGGAAGGAGGCACACTGCGTGCCCGTATCCGCCGCTCGCCTCTTGCGCCAACTGAAGCCTGCCGTAACCTGAAAGATATTGCCGCCGCCCTCGATTATATTCATCACCAGGGAATAGTTCATCGTGATATCAAATCCTCGAATGTGCTGCTCGATGCCGGAGGAAGATGCTATCTCTCCGACTTTGGTATTGCCCGCACCACCACGGACGTGACGCAAGTGACTACCACGGGTAACGTCCTGGGTACCGTCGATTATGTCGCCCCGGAACTATTTGAGGTCGGTCGCAAGGCCGATGCCCGTAGTGATTTCTACTCTCTGGGAGTATTGCTCTTTGAGATGGTTACCGGGCAACTGCCCTTCTCTGCCGAAAACCAGATTGCCGTGGTAACAATGCACATGCACAGGCCTCCTCCATCACCTCGCAGCATATCACAAAACATTTCTCTGCAGGTTGAGCGCGTGATTTTCAAAGCACTGGAAAAAAAGCCTGAACTGCGCTACAGCAGTGCTACTGAATTGGCCGATGCCTTTTGTCACGCCGTTGCTGTCGGCAATGTAAATGTTATGGCTTCTTCCATGCAGGAACCGCCGGAGGCTGTTGGTATCAAGCCCAATCAAGTTGTGCTGCCTCCTATTCTTCCCAATGCACCAAAATCTTCCAGGTTAAGGCAGGCACCGTTAGCCGGTTCAAGAGAGACGATTCCCTTTGTGCCCCCAGACGCAGCTCCACGTCCAGCTCCGTCAGTACCTCCTCCGGTGTCACCGGCAACAGGGCCCGAGGCTAATCTGCCAGGTGGAGGTAAAAGACCACCTTCAACTCGATCGCGAGAGGAACGCCGTCGTACCCTGATTGTTGCCTTGATAGCACTGCTGGCCCTGCTGCTGGTGATTGTTCCTATCGTCTACGTACTGGTAATCCGGTCAAATGGTGGAAACACTTCTGCAAGTACCCCTACTCCTGCCCAGACACAAAGAGCCACGACTGGAACTACTCCTACACCATCCCCCACGGCCACGCCTAACCTTACAGCCACCGCCCATGCCATTGCTGTCGCGACTGCGACTGCCCAGGCCCAGGCAACTGCGACTGCAATTGCTCATGTAACTGCGACTGCCCAGGCCCAGGCCAGCGCTACTGCCGGGGTGATCCAGACCGCAACTGCTGGTCAGCCTGTTTATCAGGACCAATTGAACAACCCAAATAATGCTGCTACCGTGGCGGCGCAATGGGATGAAAAAAGCAATTGTACCTTTCAATCGAATGGTTACCACGTCACGCAAGATCCCGGTATTATAAGCTTTCGTGGCTGTCATGAGGCTGGTAATACATACAAAAATGCTGCGCTATCAGTAGATATGAATATGCTGAGTGGACATTCCGGGGGTCTTTTCTTCCGGCTGAGTACTGATGTCTTAGGCAATTATTCAGGCTATTTCTTTGAGGTTGATAGCCAGGGGAACTACAAAATTTCAACCATATCTGGCGGTAGTCCCACTGCCTTACCAGGTCATGATTGGACGAAAACGTCTGCATTGAAGCAAGGGTATAATGTGAAGAACACCTTGCAAGTGATTATGACTGGTAATACCTTCCTGTTCTACGCCAATGGCATCTTCCTCACACAGGTGACGGACACAACTTTTAGTGCGGCTGGTGACATTGGTTTTCTCGGCACGACTCAGGACACTAAAGCTGATGTCGTCTATAGCAATCTGAAAGTATATCCTCGTTCATAGTTCTGTGTAACTATTGAGGGCTTCTCGCCGCCCGCAGCGGCTCGCCCATTCATGTTCATGTGTGAGGTGCGGACCTCACACAAAACCCCCTTGCGAACTGCGTAGAGTGCCGATTTATCGAGCACGCGCAGTGAGGAATCAAGAAGAGAGGCGACCTGAATTGTTATGGAGGTTTTCAATGTGTACACTCATTACCAATGGCCATATTGTCACCGCAACCGATGATTACAGGGGTGATATTCTTATCGATGGTGAGACAATTAGAGCGATCGGTTCACCAGGTGCGTTTACCAACTTGCAAGCTGATGCAGTGCTTGATGCCCGGGATAAATACATCTTTCCAGGTGCCATAGATGTGCATACCCATATGGAGCTTCCGCTGCCCACCACCGTTGCCAGCGATGATTTTGAGACGGGCACTATCGCCGCCGCCTGTGGTGGCACCACCACTATCCTCGATTTTGCCAACCAGCAGCGCGGCCATACGCTGGCTGAAGCTTTGCAAGTCTGGCATGCTAAAGCCGAGAGTAAGGCCGTTATCGATTACGGCTTTCATATCACTATTACCGACCTGGCCGCTGCGCCGGAAGTTGCGATGGACGATATGATTGCTGCGGGGGTAACCTCCTTCAAACTCCTGATGGCCTATCCAGGGACTTTCATGGTCGATGATGAGACCATGTACCGTGTTCTGCGTCATTCAGCCAGCTCAGGTGGGCTGGTCATGGTGCATGCTGAGAATGGCATTGTCATCGATCTGCTTGTACGTGAAGCTGTGGCGGCAGGTCATACCGCTCCTGGTTTTCACGCGCTGATGCGCCCGGCTATCCTTGAAGGCGAGGCAACCCAACGTGCGATTATGCTGGCAACCCTGGCCCATGCTCCACTCTACGTGGTGCATGTCAGTTGTGCTTATTCCCTGCAAGCCGTTGCTGCCGCCCGCGCTAAAGATTTGCTCGTATGGGGTGAAACGTGCCCGCAATATCTCTATCTCAATGATGGCTCCTATGCTGCCCCGGGCTTTGAGGGAGCAAAGTTTGTCTGTACGCCACCTATGCGGCGCCTGGCTGACAATGAGGCCCTATGGCTCGGCCTGCAACGTGGTGAACTGCAGGTGGTCTCGACCGATCATGCTCCCTTCAATTTTGCCGGGCAAAAAGAACTGGGTTTGCATGACTTTACTAAAATACCCAATGGTTTGCCGGGAGTAGAGCATCGAGTCATATTGATGTATGAGGGTGTGCGCACAGGAAAATTGGGTCTACAGCACTTTGTGAATTTGCTGGCGACGATGCCGGCCAGGCTCTTTGGCCTCTTTCCTCGCAAGGGCACTATAGCTCCAGGCAGTGATGCCGACCTGGTGATCTTCGATCCTGAGCGCACAATGACGATCAGCGCTGCTACCCAGCATCAGCGCGTTGACTACACTCCCTATGAGGGCATGCAGGTGCAGGGTGTGCCGGACACAGTTCTGTTACGTGGGCGAGTGATTGTGCAGAATGGAGAATACGTTGGTGGCAAAGGCGGGGGGCAATATTTGCCGCGCAAGACTTTTTCTGAATTTTAGACTCAGACGTGTGAAAAATTTTTCACACGTCTACCCTGGCAACCGGCATATTTATGTGGTATGTTATGAATAACACGGAGGTTCCTTTTAAGGAAACCTGGAACAAAATGAGCCAGGGTTCTTTTCCAACCGTATCTAAGAGGAAAACCGTGGTTAGTTGTTCCAGTAAAGAAAGGGACGGTTCTAGTCGTGAAAAAAGTCGAGCGGAAACGCGAATCTCTAGTGGCTAATCTGGGCGATATCAACCGACCTTTGCGTGTTCGACCTGTACGCGTCTTTGGAAGTGAGTGGTGGGCAATAAATGCCGAAGACACCTGGCCTGGTATGGTCATGGACCTGCGCCGCTTAGGCTTTGAGTCAATGGCATGGGAGGATGAAGTGCTGGTGCGGGAAGGCGCGCCTGCATACGAAACGCAGATGGAGGGACCGGCTGCTCCGGGGGGGCTGAAACCATTTCCTCTTATACATCCAACGATCCAGATCCGTAAGGAGTCATATTCAACCGGCTATCCCGATTTAAGCTATTTGGACAATTATGACGACGACGAGGACATGGAGGAAGAAGACGAGCTTGAGCCTGAAGACCTATACGGCGGCGAGTAAGCTGTCCATCGAGGTCTTATCAAGAAACTGTTAAAAAGATGCCGAGTGTATCCTGTTGTGCCTTTCGAGGCGTTCGCCTCGAAAGGTTTTTTGTTGAGATGCTGCCCTTAGATCTGATCGTAAGGAGCCCTGTCCCGCATGTCTATTTTACCCATCGATGGTTTTATCTCTGCCAACGGCCTCCGAATGCATTATCGCCGCTGGTCTCCTGCGAAACCTGGCCCGAATTTACCTCCCATCTTGCTAATACATGGTCTGGCTTCAGCTGCACGTATCTGGGATTTTGTCGCCCCACTGCTTGCCGGACGTGGCTACGTTGTTACTGCGCTTGACCAGCGAGGTCACGGTGAGAGCGACAAACCGGACACTGGCTATGACTTTGCGACGATCATAGCAGATGATGCTGCCGTCTTGAAAGCCCTCGCTATTGAACG
>WNGP01000347.1_pt1 | contig 35429 bp, 35 predicted proteins | sample 5407671 | NCBI WGS metagenome assembly WNGP01 (sample SAMN13153381, study PRJNA577476) | soil metagenome | isolation source: 40 cm soil or saprolite under Garry oak tree replicate 2 | place: USA:California | collected 2016-06-15 | reverse complement strand
TCGATGCGAATGCCCAGTTGCGCGCCGTCTCCCAAATAATTGCGGAGCATTGGCAAATCCTTCGGTGTCGTGATGATGAGCACCTCGCGTAGGCCGCCGAGCATCAAAGTCGCCAGGGGATAGCAGATCATCGGTTTGTCGTATATCGGGAGGAGCTGTTTGCAGACGATTTTCGTCAGCGGATATAGACGTGTTCCCGCGCCACCGGCGAGAAGAATGGCCTTCTTCATTTTGGATTTTCGATTTTTGATTTTCGATCGATGCAGCTCCAGCGCGCGAGCAATTCTGCCCATTCATGCCAGAAACGTGCCCTAGTGGTCAAACCGATCCCGGTCTTGCGAGTGATCAGCCCGAGCGCCTTCCGCGGGGCAGAACGGAATGTCGTCTTATCAACAAGGAATGAACCGCTGCGTTGATGCAGCAGTTTGCGATTGCACAAACGAGCCGCCACACACTCTGACAACGCGTCTTGGATCCAGTTTCGGGGTAATTCTGGCCGCGGCTCAATAGTGGCGCTCACCGTAACATTGAGGAGTTTTTTTAACATGAGCGCACAGACCAGCGCACGGGAACTTGTGGCGTGGACGTGCGAAATTTTTTTCTCCCGGAGCAGTCTGCGCAGCACCAAAGCAAAACGCGCCTGCCGCAAAAAGATTGCGCTTGGCGCTCGGGTGCTCTGCTGTGCTCGTTCTTCTTCCAATTTTTGCGCGAGCACGGTGTTTGCCCGCCATTCCGCCTCTATTACCATCGCATCCGGCAGAAATTCGAGCGACGGCGCTATTTGTTCCATTGCTCGACTGAACCGAGCCCCGGAATTCAATTCGCATACGAACGGGACGATTGGCACCTTGCGTCGCTTCATTTCCTCAAGCTCGCGTTCGAGAAGCGGCAAATCTTTATCCGGCCAGCGATCGATCAGATACGCAGTCTGACGCGCTGTTGTAGCCGCTTCGCTCTGCGAAGCGCGTCGCTGATGCGATTTGACCGCGGCGGCAGATGATGTCTCGAAGAGCTTGAGCAGCGGCATGACGGTGTGCTCAATTCGGAAATGCTGCTCAATCCGCGCGCGTCCGGCACGACCGTAACGCAATCGTAATTCAGCGTCGCGCAGCAACTGCTCGAGCGCTTGAGTCAGCGCCGTCGTGTCGCCGGGAGAAACTAATATGCCGGTCTGGCCATGCATGACTAATTCCGGAATTCCGGCAAGCCGACTGGAAACTACGGGGAGCGCCGAGGCCATGGCTTCGAGGATCACGGTTGGAAAAACGTCGCTTGCCCCCTGAGCGTCGATCACAGAAGCGAGCGCGAAAATGTCCGCCGCTTGAATTTTTTCCAATACCGCCCGTTGCGGCAGAGAACCGAGCAGATTGAATCGCGACGAGAGATTCAACATGTCGATCTTTGCCCCGAGCCTATCCCGTAGCGGGCCGTCGCCAATGATATCGCAGACGAAATCGAATCCTCGACGCGCAAGCTCGGCGCAAGCGTCGATGAGATGCTCGAACCCCTTGAACGCGACGAGCCGGCCCACGCTGATGATGCGCGGCATGGGATTTGTGGTGCCCTGAGCCGGCGTCGGAAAATGTTCGAGATCGATTCCGTTGTAAACGCGATGAATTTTCGCGGCGGAATCCGGACAGCGCTCGCAAAGAAGCCCCCGACTGTAATCGGTCTCAGCCGCGACGAACTCCGCGGCAGCGCAGATCTCGCGAAGGAGATCGTCGCTGCCGAGGTCTTTCATAAAATCTTGCCCATGCGCCGTGACGCTGAACGGAATGCCCGAAATTTCTTTCAGGAAAAGTGCAGTGTGCGCTGCGCGATTGGCGAAGTGAACGTGTACATGATCGACGCCCTTACGCGTAAAGAAGTCTGCGAAATAGAGGGCATTGCGTGCGCGCTGCTCTGCCTTGACCCCCGGCCCGTATTTGCGCTCGTGTTGCTCGACCAGATCGCGCGGCCATCTACCGGCGATTTTCGCGTTTTCTTCTGAGATTCTCAGAATTTCTTGCGGCGACGCGTAATGAACGGGGGCGCGAAGCCGGGAGATATGTTCATGGCGCAGACTCGTAAGAGGCGGATAGACCGAGCCGATCTCAAGTTCGAGGCCGCGCCGCTCCAGCGCCAGCATCTCAGCATCGCAAAACGTTTGCGAAATGACCGGATACCTGGAGTAAAGATAACCGAGCCGCACAGCTTACAATTGCGGATTGCGGATTGCGGACTGTGGATGCAATGCTCGGAAAGTGAATCGTGGATAACTCTTTTCCAATCGGAAATCCGCGCTTTGCAATCCGCAATTCACGAAAACTGGACGTCTTTGCCAGGATCCATCTCGAAATCCAGCGCCAGGGAATCCTCGGTGTTCGGCTTGATGATTTCTTCCGTGAACTTTACGAAGATCGGGTCTTCGCGAAAAATGGCGTACTTGTCCATCGACTCAAAATCGATGGCGATGAAGAACGGCCAGGGCAATTCCGGGTCAATTCGTTTCCCGCATTTGATGCTGAGAACCTCAGGAATTTTCAGGAGCTGCATCCGGGCGTTCATCATCATCGCCTCTACTCGGGCGGGGGTGACCTCGGACTTAAGTTTGTAGAGGACGATATGATGAACCATGAGGGTAAAGCTATTAGGCGGTTCCAGCGGGCCGCGCAAGTGCGAATCAGGAACTCCGAGGCGAATCTATCTACCGACCCCGAAATTTTTCGGGAGTTGGCTCGCCATTGTGATCGAAGGCCATAAGCAATAAACGTTCGTGTAAATGTTGCCCCGCTTCAATCGGCGAAGGACTTTGGCAGATTTATGGCGAACGCTCGCGTGCGCCGGTCTCAGAGTTTTTCGGGGCAAGAACCTTTTGCACGAGCGCTTCGAAGCGAGGGTCGCCATGCAACGGATCCAGCATAGGATCCACTTTGATACCAACGATCTCCGGGCCGGAGCGATCGCGGTAAGCGCGCTCGAACCAGTCAATGGCCTTTGCCTTTTCGCCAAGTGCCATGTGCATGAGTGCGAAACTGTAGTTTGCCACGTATCGTTTTGTCGCAAGTCGCTCCAGTTGGCTAAGAATTTTGATCGCTTCGTCGCGCTGACCGAGTTTTGCGTCCGCTTGACCAACGAGAGCGAGCACAAATGGATCCTCGTCCAATTCGGCGGCTTTTTTGTATTCGGCGATGGCTTCCGGGAGCTGCCCCTTCAACTCCAGAGCTTCGCCGAGATTCCAGTGGGCGAAGTAAAAGCGCGGATCCATCTCGATCGTTTTGCGCAGCTGTGTAATGGCTTCATCATAACGCCGGGCCGCAACAAAGGCCCCGCCGAGATCCGCATTGATAATCAACGACAGCGGGTCGAGCTGTTGTGCGCGTTTGAGTTCGGCGATCCCTCGATCGAATTCGCCGAGGCACGTCGGCGGCCCTGATCCGTACCAATGATGCGCAGTGGCATAATTCGGATTTAATGTAATCGCCCGTTTGAATTCCCTGGTCGAGCCCGCAAAATCAAAATCATAAAACAACAGAATTTGCCCGAGCGATGTGTGCGCTTCGGCTGAGGTGTCGTCAATTTCCAGCGCCCTCTTTGCAGCTGCCTTTGCCTGTGGAAGAGAATCTGAGGGAGACGCAGCACCGAAAGCTGAGAGAAGCAGGTAAGAATCAGCCAGGCCGGCATATGCGAGCGCGTAATTCGGATCCTTTGCGATCGCCTGATTGAAATACTCGATCGCTTTTCGCAAATCTGCGCCCGTCCGTTTGTTCCAAAAAAATCTGCCCTTGAGATAAAGCTCGTAAGCCTGCGTATTCTCCGTCGGCTTCATCGACATCATCTGTTCTTCCGAACCAGTGAGTTTCGCGCGTAACGTTTCCGCGATTGTTTTGGCGATGTCGCTTTCCACCGCGAAAATGTCGGTCAGCTTCCGGTCGTAAATCTCTGCCCAAAGATGGGCATCGCTCGTCGCGTTGATTAACTGCACGCTTACACGGACCTGATCGGCGACTTTCTGCACACTCCCTTCCAGAATATTGGAGACTCCGAGTTGTTTCGCGATTTCACGCAAATTGTCGGGCGCACTTTTATACTTTTGCGTTGAGGTGCGCGAAATAACTTTGAGGTCAGCGATCTTCGCCAGTCGCGAGAGAATTTCATCTTGAATACCTTCAGCGAAATAGGCGTTCTCTTGGTCCCGGCTAAGATTGTCGAACGGCAGCACCGCAATCGATTTTTCCGGTGACGCCGGGCCTTCACTTTGTTTCGAACTTGTATAACGCCCGAGGAAAAAAAGACTCACCGAGATTGCGGCGGCAACGATCACGACATAAATCCACGCGCGGCGCCTGGAACCGCGAGTCGGTGCGGCATCGGCCACTTCAGTTCGCTTCAATCCTTCCGGTGTCAGTTCGAAGGCCCACGCAATGATTACGGCGACCGGAAATCCAATCACTACGAGCAGCACAACCAGTCTGACCGTCCAATTCGGAATTTCAAAAAACGGGAAAACCTGCGTGGCGATCTGAATGAGCAGCCACGCCACAACGCCATATGCGATCGCGACCTTGTAAACATTGCGTCGCTTCAGCTCGGCGAGGAAGTTGGAGAGATTCACAGCATCCCTAGTCTCGATCTTATCATCGGCCCGGCGCGGCGAGTCAAATTGTAGTCACGACGTCAGTGGGACGCACAATGTTACCATCCCTACATTCGGACTCGGTCACACTGGAAACGTCTTGATGCAAGCGGGCCACATATTTAGCATCGGCCAAATCATCGACAGGGAGGAAGACATGGTAACGCGTCGCCAGTCCTTGAAGCGCTTGGTTGGTGTTGCCGCGGCAACAATCATCGCACCAATGATCAACCGCGGCTGGTTTCAGCTCTTCGCCGAGAATACGACCAAATATTCCGCCCGCGCTGTCGATCTGGTTCAGCGCAGCACGGTGGTGGATATGCTTAACCCCTTCACGCTGCTTGGAGTTTTGGCTCCCTTAAAGGGAGACAAGCGCCCGACTTGGTTCACGAATCCCGAGACGTTCACTGCCGCCGATTTTCAGCGCTTCAAAGATTCAAGAATCGACGTGATGCATGTCGGGGTCGGCACAGTTGGACCGAATGCCTACGATCAGGTGACGTCATTCGTCTCATATTGGAACGGATTCATCGCGCATCACACCGACAAACTGATGCGCGTTGATGACGCGCAGAGTATCGATGCCGCGAAAGGCGCCGGCAAAATCGGGATCATCCTCGGCTTGCAAAACTCGGAACATTTTCGCACTCCGGACGATGTCGATCATTTTTACCAGCTTGGGCAGCGCATATCGCTGCTAACTTATAATAGCCGCAATTTGATCGGCAACGGGAGTACCGAACGACACGACGACGGCATCAGCGATTTCGGCCTTAGCATTATCCAACGCATGAACAAAGTGAAGATGGCAGTGGATGTGGCGCATTGCGGCGACCGCACCACGCTCGAAGCATTCGATATTTCAAAAGCGCCCGTCCTCATCACTCACGCCAATTGTCGGGCGCTCAATCGGGACCAGCCCCGTTGCAAAACCGACGAAGCGATTCGCAAAATGGCGGAGAAAGGTGGCGTCATGGGTATCACTGGCGTCCGCAATTTCGTCTCTGCCCGGGAACCGACTACAATAGAGAACGTGCTCGATCATTACGACCATGTCGCGAAGCTGGTCGGCGTCGAGCACGTTGGCGTCGGCAGCGACATCGATCTCGATGGCTACGACGCGCTCCCGGAGGATTATAAGAAATGGTTAAGGGGCCTCTACAAGTCCAGTTACGCGTTCCGCGACAAAATGGACACCGATGGCGTGAACCATTACAAGCGAATGTTCGACATTACTGACGGTCTCATTCGCCGCGGTTACTTCGATGCCGACATCGAACTCATCCTCGGCGGGAATTTCCGTAGAGTCTTGGGACAAATCTGGAACACCAAAGTTTGATCATCCGCGTGTGGCACTGGGAATTTTCAACAGTCGCTATTACATTGTTAAGTGCCGTTTCAGCTCAAATCGAACTACAAACCGCGTGGCGACCAGGGACAGGCGATCGCCAAGCTGATTAAGTCTGTCGAGGCTGGCAACCGGCATCAGACGCTGCTCGGCGTCACCGGTTCGGGCAAGACGTTCACGATCGCCAACGTGATCCAGGCGCTGGATCGGCCCACGCTCGTCATTTCGCACAACAAGACGCTCGCCGCGCAGCTCTATTCCGAGTTCAAACAGTTCTTCCCGCACAACGCGGTCGAATATTTCGTCAGCTACTTCGATTATTATCAGCCGGAGGCCTACATTCCACGTTCGGACACGTATATCGAGAAGGATTCCTCGATTAACGAAGAGATTGAGCGATTGCGGTTGGCGGCCACCAGCGCGCTTCTCTCGCGGCGGGATACAATCGTGGTCGCCAGTGTCTCGTGCATCTACGGCATCACGTCGCCGGAAGATTATTTACAGATGCTGCTGACTGTAAAACGCGGGCAACAGATCTCGCGCGAAGCCGTGCTTGGCCGTTTGATCGACATGTTATACGAGCGTAACGACGTGAATTTTGGGAGGGGCAGGTTCCGCGTCCGGGGCGACGTGGTCGAAGTTTATCCGGGCAGCGCCGATGAAGAAGGAGTCCGGCTCGAATTTTTTGGCGACGAAATCGAGGCGATCACCCAGTTCGATCCGTTGACGGGTCACGCGCACGAATCACTCAGCGTGATCACATTTTATCCAGCCAAACAATTCGTTACGCCAGCAGATAAGTTGAATCGGGCGCTGCGCACCATTCGCGAAGAGCTTGAGCAACGCATCGTCGAACTCGAATCGCAAAACAAATTACTCGAGGCGCAGCGGCTCCGGATGCGCACCGAATACGATTTGGAAATGTTGCAGGAAATGGGCTTCTGCAACGGGATCGAAAATTATTCACGTCATTTATCGGGACGCCCACCGGGTTCAAAGCCGTACACGATTATCGACTTTTTCCCGAACGATTTTCTCACCGTGATCGATGAATCGCATGCCACCATCCCGCAGATCGGTGGCATGTACGAAGGCGACCGCTCGCGCAAAACGGTGCTGGTTGAATATGGATTTCGTTTGCCCAGTGCGCTCGACAATCGCCCGCTTAATTTCGATGAGTTCATGAAGATGACGAACCAAATCATCTATGTGGGCGCCACACCGGCTGAATTCGAGATTCAAAACAGCTTTGTCGGGAACAAAACGTACATCCCGCATAGACGACAGCGGATCGGCGAAGATGAACTCGTGCCGTTTGCTGTAGCCGGCGTCGCTGACGTCGGCCGCGGTCAACGACCGCGGCTACAACCGATCTCTCCGACCGACGAGCCGCCGGAAAAATTCGATGTGCACACGGCGGGCGCGCCGCTCATCGCAGAGCAAATCATTCGGCCCACCGGCCTTCTCGATCCGAAAATCACGTTAAAGCCGTTGAAGCATCAGATCGATGATACGATCGAACTTTGCCGTGAGCGTGTGGAAAAAGGCGAGCGAGTACTGATAACGACACTGACGAAACGAACCGCCGAAGATCTGGCCGATTACCTGCGAGATGTCGGATTGAAAGTGCGCTACTTGCATAGCGACATCGACGCGATCGAGCGCGTCGAAATCTTGCGCGGCCTTCGCGCAGCCGATTTCGACATTCTCGTCGGAATCAATTTGCTTCGTGAAGGTCTCGATCTTCCCGAAGTTTCCCTGGTCTGCATTCTGGATGCGGACAAGGAAGGTTTCCTGCGCAGCCAGACCTCCCTCATCCAAACCGCGGGTCGTGCCGCGCGGCATGTAAACGGCGAAGTAGTGCTCTTCGCCGATCAAGTCACGCAAAGCATGCAAGCGCTGATGTCGATCTCCGAATACCGCCGCGCTAAGCAGATGGATTACAACGAAAAGCACGGCATTACACCGCAAACGGTCCGGCGCGCCGTCCAGGAAAGTCTGCATACCATTTTGCGCGGACGCGCGATCGAGGCATCCGTGATCCGCGAAGCGGGCGGCGATTTCAATGTCACGGAGTTGCTACGCGAACTGGAAGAAGAGATGCAAGAGGCTTCCGCGAATCTGGAATTCGAGCGCGCAGCGCTGTTGCGAGATCAAATTATGGAAGTGAAAAGCGGTACGGGCCTCGCGAAAATCGAGCCGAGACGAAGGCCGGTAAAATATTCGCGCAACGCCGGCCGCCGCCGCTCGCGCGTGTAGGGTAGGGGTCAACGCGCTGCGTTGACCGGACGGCGCACCGCATCGTTCCTACCATCTGCGCAATCTTGTAAGGGCGGCTCCGCCATGCGAAGAAATCACCGATGCCCAAGACGAAAGCGCCAACCGCGGCCGCGAATATCTATGCCGTCGTCGGCTCGGACGAAGCGGAAGTGAAACGCGTTGCCGTGGAGCTGGCGCAAAAATTGACGCCCCGGGATGCAGGCGATTTCGGGTTGGAACTGATCGATGGCGCCGCAGATAATGCCGAGCAGGCAGCCGCGCGAATTAGATCCACAATCGAGGCGCTGCAAACGTTGCCTTTTTTCGGCAGCACAAAAGTAGTGTGGTTGAAGAACGCGAATTTTCTCGGCGACAATGCGATCGGCCGCGCCGCGAGCGTTCAATCGGTTCTGGAAGAATTATCTGATTTGCTCGAGAGCGGTCTGGGGTCTGAGCTTACGTTCTTGGTCAGCGCTACCGAAGTGGACAAACGGCGTGGGTTTTACAAGACGCTGGTCAAACGAGCGGAGATACAGGTTTTTGATCGGCTCGATTCCGGCCGCAGTGGCTGGGAGGAAGAAGCGACCGAAATTGTCCGGCGGCGCGCCAAAAAAAGAAAACTCCAATTCGATGAGGATGCGCTCGATTTGTTCGTGTTGCTCACCGGCGGCGACACACGGCAGATCGAGAACGAGCTGGAGAAGATCGATATCTTTCTGGGAAAAGACCGCGCAGTTCATGTCGATCTTGTGCGGGAAATCGTGCCGCTTTCACGCGCAGGCGTCATTTTCGAGCTGAGCAACGCCCTGGCGATACGCGATCTCGAACTCGCGCTCACTCTTGTGCGGCGTTTGCTGGATCAAGGCGAAAGCGCCATTGGCATCTTGTTTGTCGCGATCGTTCCGACCATCCGAAATTTGTTGCTGACCAAAGATTTGGTGAAACGCCATCGCCTCCCGCGTCCGCAGTTGCCGTTTCAATTTATCTCGACAATCAACCGTTTGCCTGCTGAGGCAACGGAGCATTTGCCGCGCAGGAAAGACGGCTCGATCAACGCCTACGCCCTGGGGATTGCGGCGCAACATGCCCATCGGTTCGAGACCACGCAGTTGATCGCGGCCATGCAAGCCTGCCTAGAAGCGAATCTCCAACTCGTTACCACGCAGCTCGATCACGAACTCATTTTAACCGAAGTCGTGGTGAAATTGCTTGGAGAAAGCAATGTGGGAGGGACCTCAGTGTCCCGATTGTCGCGGCACTAAGGCCGATCCCACATTTTCAAACTGCGCCGCCTTCCAATTGTTTGCGCGCAATCGGCCCGATGTACGGAATCTCCCAGCGCACGCCGGTGAATGCTTTCACAATGGTGATGATCATGATCACCAAGAACACTAGATGAACTAGCGCTGCAATGATTGCCCAGAAAAATACCAGTATGCCGCCGATCCCTGGAATCGCGCCGAACACCGCATGCACAACAGCTGAGACAATATTGAACAAGAACCACGCGCAGCCAAAGATGATCGATTGCATGGCATAAAAGCGGACAAAGCTGTCTCGCTTCTCCAAGATATAAAAAATGATGCCGCCGATCAGTGGAATGCAGGCGATGGCTGCAGCCACATTCGAAGGCAAACCGGTCGATTGGGATTTCGCGCCGGTCTCGGGTTCGGGACTTGGCGGTGGTGGCGGTGGAGACGTTGGTTGGTTCGGGTCAACTGGGTCGGGCATGGCTTACATACGCAAATTTTGAGATACTTTGTCAAGGAATCTTCCGCGAGTCTACTTCGATTTTGGCTTTCATACCTCGAGCAAGACCATTATCGTGGCGTGCTAGCTGTCCAACTCAATGACTAGAAACTTCGTGCGCGGTTTCACGTTGATGGAGTTCATCATCCTCATTGCGTTTCTTGTTATTCTAGCGTCATTTGCCTACCCCATCTACATCTCCGCTTTGGAACGCGCGAAAATAACGCGAGACATGAAGAGCTCGACCATCGTGCAATTCTCGGGCACGGCAGGCACTGCAGTGCCTGGTGTGACTGCTTACAGAGACGCGCCTTCATCGAGCGACCCATGGGCAGCTCAGCGCTGGAGCCCGTATACATCGTTGCGTGATCTCGATTGAAGTGCGAGCCGGTCCGTGGCGGCATGATGTGCTCATCGGGTCAGGGTTGCTGGCCAACGCCGGCGAGCTGATAAAGAAGCGGTTGTGCGCTTCACGCTGCACGATCATCTCCGATGCCGCGGTCGCTCCGCTGTTTGCTGATCGCATCAGCAGGATTTTAACATCGACCGGATTTCAGCCGACGCTGATCACGATTCCGTCAGGCGAGAAATCGAAGACGCTCGAGCAAGCCGGCGCGATTTGCGATCAGATGATCGCGGCGGGGCTGGATCGACAATCGTTCGTCGTTGGGCTGGGGGGCGGAGTGATCGGCGATATGTCGGGGTTCGTCGCGGCGATTTATCATCGCGGGATTCCACACGTCCAAATCCCCACGACGCTGCTGTCGATGGTGGACAGCTCAATCGGTGGAAAAACCGGAGTGAACACGCGCGACGGCAAGAACCTGATCGGCGCGGTTCATCACCCGTCGCTTGTGATTGACGATCTCAATGTTTTAGAAACGCTACCACGACGCGAATTCAACCAAGGCCTCGCTGAGATCATTAAGCATGCCATTATCGCCGACGCGAAAATATTCGACACGCTTCAAGAGTGGAAGGCCAGCGGGGCGCCTGCCCTACAACAACTCATTCGTCGCAACATCGAGTTAAAATCGAAGATTGTGGAGAAAGACGAGCGCGATCGCAGTGGCGAACGAGCAATTCTCAATTTCGGCCACACCGTGGGACACGCGATCGAGCGTGCCGGAGATTATCGCCAGTTCCTGCACGGCGAAGCACTCAGTCTCGGAATCGTCGCAGCCTGCACGGTCTCCATAAAAAAAGCCGGGCTGTCACCGGCTCAGCGCGATGCCATTGTCGATCTTCTGCGGCGATTCGATTTGCCAACGCAATTACCGCTAAATTTTCCACGCCAGAAAATTTTTGACGCGCTGCCGCACGACAAAAAATTCAAAGGCGGGAGGGTTCGTTTTGTTGTGACACCGCGAATTGGTTCAGCGCATGTCTCGGCAGATGTGACGATGGAGGATATCCGGGAAGCAGTGAAACAACTGTAGCGGCGCTCTGTGAGCGCCGAATCCAATATAGAACGGCGGTCGGAGACCGCCGTTACAGAAGAATCACTTTCGCGCTTTCGAATAATGTTCAATTAACCCATCGAGGACGCCGTCAGCGTATTCGCGAAAAATGCTTTTGCGCTCCCGGCCATTGACGCTACGCGTTCCATCGTAATCGCCAGCTTGGATCTGGGCGAAAACGTCGTTGCTGTTCATGACGTACGGCTCGCAGTAAACGACCGGACAACGATACAGTCGCGTTGCCAGCAGGTTGCGCGCGTAAACATAACCGCTGCTGCCGACTTTGGTGGTGCTATTCGTGGTCGGATACTGGTACGGCGGCAATTGCGTTTCCTTTGCCATCGCGGTCGCGATGGCATCGGCGAGCGGCAATTCCTGATCATAAGCGCGGCTCAAAAGGCGCCGGACCATCTCGAAACGCTCGTCATCCAGCTCCAGTTCATCTTGCAAATAGGAGCCATTCAGGAGCAAATGAAGATGATTCGCATCGGTCAATGTCGGACTGTTCGGATCGCCCCAGGGTTCGGCATTGAAATGCAAGCACAACACGAGATCGGGATGCAGCTTCGTGTTCACGAGCACTGCCCGGCGACGAATCTCGCTGTAGCGGTAGAATAAAATTTCGCTTTGCCAGCGAATCGTTTTCTCTTTGTCGGAATCATTTGGATCGAGAACATCGGGCCGCGGCTGCGGCACGCCGTTCTTGATCAAAATTCTCCGAGCGAGGTCCTTGAAATCGTCCGGCCGTTTCGGCGTAATCGGCTCGCTGCTATTGCGGACAAAAGAAACTTTCGCGCCTAATCTTCGCAGTTGGGGCGCGAGGATGCGCGCGACTTTCAACGTGAGATCGCCTTCTCTTACGGGCGGGCTATTCCCGACCCGGAACCAGCGCTCCTCCATCTTTGCCCATTTTCCACCGAGATGACCCGGATCGAGCGCGATGCGCAAACCCGAGAGCGGCTTCTTGGGATTCGCGCGCGGCAGAGAGTTCGCCACGCGCCAAAGCCGCGGCACTGGCTTGCACAAGGTGTCGTTCTCTGCAAACCGTAACGTGAAAAATTTTTGCGATTCGCGGTTTGTCAAAATCCGCGCAGTCTTCTCGTTTATTTCGATTAAATCGGGAGCGAGCCCGTGGGTGCAATAAACATCGTTGATCAAATGCGCGAACTCGTCGCGCGTGATTGTTTCCTGATAGTGTTCGAGCACGCTCCATTTCGGTTTGCTGCCGAGGATGCTGATGTTATCAGCCGCTTGAACAGCCCTTGGAAAGACCGCCAGGAGCAAAAATGACGAAGCTCGAATGACGAATGACGAGAGAATGACGAAGCCTGAATGACGAAATGTCACGTTTCGAGCTTCGTCATTTGTCATTGATTCGTCATTCGCGATTTGGATTTCGTCATTAATTTTCACATCGACGTCTCAACCCCTTTTATACGATGGTCCCAGAATGCTAACCGTTCTTTTTCTTGGCGACGTTGTCGGCGAGCCGGGACGCACGGCAGTGATCGCCCGGCTGCCCGAGCTGAAAGAGAAATACGCTTTGGATTTTGTCATCGTGAACGGCGAAAACGCTGCCGGCGGTCGCGGAATAACAGGGAAGATTACCATTGATCTTTTGCGGGCAGGCGTCTCCGTCGTCACCACCGGGGATCATATTTGGGACCAAAAAGAGATTGTGCCATTCTTCGATCTAGAGCCGCGCCTGCTGCGTCCGTTGAATTATCCCGATGGCGCGCCGGGGAATGGGTCGATCGTGCTGGATACGGCCAAGGGCAAAGTCGGCGTGATCAACGTCCAGGCGCGAACTTTTATGCAACCGATTTTGGAGAATCCGTTTCGCGCGATGGAAACAGCAGTGGCGAAAATACGCGCAGAAACGCCAAATATTATTGTCGATGCGCATGGCGAGACCACTAGCGAGAAAATTGCGATGGGCCGGTTTCTCGATGGCAAAGTGTCGGCTGTCATCGGCACGCATACGCATGTTCAGACAGCCGACGAACAAATCTTTCCCGGTGGCACAGCGTTCATGTGCGACGCGGGCATGTGCGGTCCGGTGAATTCCATTCTCGGGCGAACCATCGAGCCGATCATGAACCGCTTCGTCTCGAACCTTCCGGCCTCATTTCCGGTGGCCAGCGGCGAAGTCAGGCTTCGCGGCGCGCTGATCGAAATTGACGAGACTACCGGGCACGCGCTGCGGATCACGCGCGTGGACGAGCCCGGAGCGATTGAATCGGCTGCAACCGAGCCCGAGCCGAGGATCGATATCGAGCAAGCGCCTTCCCCGGAACAAACGTAAAGAATGCTTGCGGCCAACTGTTTGCAGGATCAGTTTCGAATTGTCTAGAGAGATCAACGTCCAATAGAAACCATGAAAAAATCTTTAGCTCTCACGGTGATAATCGGCCTTGTGACTTGCACGTGCCAATTCGCCTATGCCCAAGGCAGCAAAGCCGCCAAAGCGCAAGGCAGCAGCGAAGCGAACAGACTTGCGCGAGAAGGCGCGGAGGCTGCCAAGAACCAGGACTTGGACAAGGCCGTCGAACTTCTTCGCAAAGCCACGAATCTGGACCACAAATACGCGGATGAGCTGGCCGCCGTCTATCAACGGCGCGCATACGCCTTCGCGAAAAACCAGCAGTTTCAGGAGGCTATCCAGGATTACACTGAGGCGATCAAAATCGAGGCGAAGGACCCGCGGATTTACGAGCAACGCGCCGCCGTGGAAATGAAGATGTATGATTACGACAAAGCGTTGGCCGATTATTCCGAGCTGATTAAGCTCAAACCGAACGAAACGCGCTACTTGAACTATCGCGCCTATGTTTACGAGGTAAAAGACGACGTTCAAAATTCGATGGCGGATACGGAGAAAGTTTTGAAACTGGATCCCAACAATCAGGAGGCGAAAGCCCGGAAACAGCGCGTAGAACAGAAGCAAGCGGAGCGTATGCCATTGACTCCGCCACCATCACCAGCGAGTTCGCCTAAAGGATCACCGGCAGGCAAGAAAAAACCTGGAACTGGGTAGGATCTCAACGCGCCGAGAGGTCGCGTTCCACCTCTTTGCAATTAGCTGCTGCTCGACGAGCCGGTTGGTTCGGTCTGATCGGATTCTTTCGGCCGTACCATGAATTTTCGTTTCCGGCGGTTAGCTGGCAATGGTGTTAGCGTCATGGTCAGGTTTCGCCCGGTTATTTTCGGTTCGGTTTCTACTTGTGACATCCCAGAGAGATCTTCGCGCACTTTCTCCATTAAATGCAGCCCCAGTTCCTGGTGCGCCATTTCCCGGCCCCGAAATTGCAACTGCACGCGAACCTTGTTTCCGCGATCGAGGAATTCTTCGCCGTGACGCACTTTTGTCAGGTAATCGTGCTCGTCGATGTTCACCCGGAATTTGAGTTCTTTCAGCCTAGCCCCTGCTGGTCGCCGGTCCCGCTCGTGTTTGGAAATGTCGTATCGGAATTTTCCGAGCGAGACGATTTTGCAGACCGGCGGATTCGCCGTGGGCGCAACCTCCACCAGATCAAGCCCGAGACTTTGAGCTTTGCGCAGGGCATCGGACAATTTCAAGATGCCCAGCTGTTCGCCTGTGGAACCAAAGATGACCCGGACTTCGCGGGCGCGAATCCGACCGTTTACGCGAAATTGGTGTTGCAGTTTAATCAATCTCCTTGCAGCCGGGACGGGAGTGCGCCGTCACGCCGTATTTTCCTGGATCGCAATCTCCGGATTCCACCGTCGCCAGTTTGGCCGGAACACTCTGGCACCGCCGCAGCTGCGATTGACCGCGGCGACGGGCTCACGTTAATAATCGCAAGCCAAGGGCAAGTTGTAGGCAACATTTTTACGCTGGCAAGACGAATCTGGTCATAATCACGCCAACAAATCGCGCGGCAACTAGCGGCTCGAGATGCACAATATGCAGCGGCGAGACCGAGTCGTAATGAGCAGGAATCTCGCGGGTGGGGTCAGCCACCGGCCGTGCAATCAGCAAAGCTATTCGCGTAAGCATTGTCATCTCCGGGTGCATCACACCCAAGTGCTTTCCATCGCTCGTGTGAACACGAAACGGGACAAACGGGGTCGCATGCAGTTCTTGCCTGATCTCTTTCGGATTCACAAAATAAACCTAACAAGGTGAAACGAGTTTCTCAATTCCGATCACCTTGCCGGCGGGTCGCCAAAGTGCGCTTTGTGCGCGGCATAGGCCGCGGCGTCATCGAGCATTGACTCAATTGTCGCGACAAGCGGCTTTAGCCTGACAACGCCGGAAAAAACCGCGCGATCGCCGATTTCCGTGTCGAATACGAAAGTGGGCCGCTGCGTCACCTGCAATGAGTGAAACGCGGCGGTGGCGGCGCGGACCCGCGCTTCCACCGCAGCTGAACGCGCGCTCCCGAGCAACTTCTCAACATCGATATTGGCCGCGCGCGCGCCGATCTCGGCGGCGACTTTCCACTCCCCGAATTTTTTTCCCTCGCGCAATCCGGTATGAGCCAGCGCGAGCCGGACACGGTCATCGGTAATTCCGAAATCTTTCGCAGCTTCGGCTACGCAATTTGGCGCGAGATATTCGGGCCAGCCCGGCTGGAACCATTCACTGCTCAACATGAACGGCGAACGCATGATCGTGCCGCTGCGCCGGTAGAACCATTCCTCTTGCTCGCGCGAAGTCGGCAGGCCAGTCTTGTCCAGCAGCGCAATTTTCCATTGAAACTCGACTCTGTCGCTGTAGCGCGCCCTCAACTCTGCCCACGTCGGCTCCGCCCAAAAACACCACGAGGAAATGACGTCGAGATAGTAGGTAGCTGTGAGGCGCATGGGTTGTTCGCGGATTCGTTCCTTTAACGTCGAACATCCAACATCCGATGCCGAATGTTCAATTAAAAAATGCGCAGAGAGATAACGCTGGTTAGATCAACTGTCCGAGCGCTGTGCGCAATCGCGTTGCAGCCCGGGGCGCGTAATCGAGCGCGTTGTTGTTAAACACCACGTGCACTTCGTGTGCTTCGCGCCCAAGTTGCCTACTGCGTTCCGCCACTTCATCAATCTCGTCATCGCGATAATCGTAATTGAAACGCGCAGCCACCGTTTTTCCGGTGAGATAAGCGCGCGCGTTTCGTCCATGCAGCCGCAGATAGGCGAGGGTCGGATTGGTAATCTCATTCAGATTGGATGGCATAATGGTGAAGTGTTCTTCGGCAGGAGCATCGACGTTCACAAACGCCGCCTTGCGTTGCCGCAAGAAATCGGTGGTCGATCTTAATTGATCGCCGATTGCCCAGTTGCGGTTTCGAAATTCGATGGCCAACCGGTAATCGCGCAGCGACTCGATCAACTTACCAAGTTCGTCCAGGTTATGCATGCGCGGTGAAAACGCAGGCGACAACTGCAGAAGGAGTGCGCCGAGCTTTTTCGCCGAGCGCAAGATCGACATCGAACGTAGAAAAAGATTCAGCACTGCTTCCACCAGATCAGGCGTCCGCTCGACGTTGCCCCTCTCATCAGTTGCTGCCCGCCGCTGCAAATCTCGCGGCAACAATTTCGCTGGCGTAGAATGAAACGAAAACAATTGATGCAGTTTTACATCGAACGTGAATGCGTCGGGCGTAGCGGCGCACCAACGCTCCGCCATTCGCAAATCTGGCACGGAATAGAAAGTTGAATTCACTTCGACCATCTCGAAATGCTGGGCGTACCAGCCGAGCCGGTCGCCCGGACGCATCCCCTTCGGATACCAATGTTGAACAAAGGCCAGATCAGACCAGCTGGCTGTTCCTACGAGAATTTTCCCGCGTTTCGATTGAACGGAGCTTTTTGGACTCACGTGAGACAGGAATCGCAAGTCGCGCGGAAAGCAACCGCGCGCGCCTCAAAGCGGTCTTTGCTACGGCGCGACTGCTACCCGCTCACCGTGGGCGATCGCGCGACTGGAACTTGCCTCGGGAGCGTGAGTGAGCGAAATGTGTTTGCCGATTTTTTGAGCAGTAAGCGATCCAGCGTAGCTCAGTGGTAGAGCGGTCGGCTGTTAACCGATTGGTCGTAGGTTCGAATCCTACCGCTGGAGCCAATTTCGATACCTGGGGAGTGCGGCGACACGTCGCCGCTTTTCGGTTTGCTTTCGCTGCCTTCATTGGCATAAGTAAAGGCGCGGGGTGGAGCAGCCTGGTAGCTCGTCAGGCTCATAACCTGAAGGTCGCTGGTTCAAATCCAGCCCCCGCAACCAACTCCTTTGCTGCATGCCGGCAGCTTATCGCGTTTACGTTCTCCAAAACCGTGAAGGTAGATTCTACATCGGCATCATCGATGATGTCGCGCGAAGAATGGGTCAGCATCATGCCGGCGAGTCGCGTTGGACAAAGGGACGTGGGCCTTGGAGGCTTGCATGGCAGAGCGAGCAGCTGTCTCTGAGTGACGCGAGAAAACTGGAGAACCGGTTAAAACGACAAGGCCGCGGTACGGGTTTTTATTCGATGACAGGTTTGCATTCGGAGGGCTCATAATCTGGCAGCTGCCGGATCGCTGGTTCAAATCCAGCCCCCGCAACCAATTCTTCCGCCTACTCAATCACGCGGATCTCAAACACTGCGCGCGCCCAGCCATTGCAAGGCGAAACGCGCTACTTCTCGCGCATTCTTTAGCCGCAGCTTCTCCTTAATGTGCGCTCGGTGAGTCTCCACCGTTTTGGGACTGAGATGCAACTGCTTCGCGATCTGTCGCACTTCAATCCCTTTCCCGATCAGCTCCAGAATTTCCAGCTCACGATCGCTCAGTCTCTCGACCGAGTCAGTCTCGCCCTCAGACTGGCGATGCGCGAATTTTGTAATCACCTGGGCCGCCATTGCCGGGCTAAGATAAGGACGTCCGCTAAAGACTTCGTGAATTGCCTGGAGGACGTTGGCCATGGCCTCGTGTTTCATCACGTAGCCGTGCGCTCCCGCGCGCAGCGCGCGCAACGCGTAGAGCGATTCATCGTGCATCGAGAGCACCAGAATTGATAGCCTCGGGAATTCGGCGCGAATGTTTTTGATCAGCTCAATTCCGTTGGCACCGGGCAAACTAAGATCGACAATCGCAAGATCGGGATGCAGTTTGCGAATCACCTCCATCGCTTCCGCGGCGTCGCCTGCTTCACCGCAAACCATGAAACCTCCGTCCGAATGGATCAATTGCTCAAGACCTTTTCGAAATAGCGGATGATCATCGACGATTACAATCCGCTTCGCGTTTGGCGAACTGCACATTGTCTGCTTGTCAGTCGATCCAGCGGATTTCATTTGCGCTATAACCGTCCGGTTTGTAACCAAGATTTACGAGACCGATCTTCGCCTGGTGGAATTCCTCCACGGCGTGTCATTGCAGTCCCTTTTTAATCGCCCCCTCTAACGATTCGCCACTCGACGGGTTGCCAGATGCTTGAATTTTATATTCCTGGCCACTGGTGCCTTTGCGGTTTTGGCTAGGCATGGCCTTAGCCGAGGTTCTCTTTCTTGTGTGATTTACTTGGCTGGAGCGCGCCGTCTCGGCAAAGGCAAATAACAGGAAACACGTGTGCCGCCTCGCTTTGGAGAGTCGATTTCCAGACGCCCACCGATCAATCGAGCTCGATACTTCATGATGTGAGCGCCCAGGCCTTGCTTCAATTTCGGCTCATTGGAAAATCCGATGCCGTCATCGATTACGCGCAAAACGATTCTCTCTCGCGATCGCTCCAGTTTGATGACAATTTCGCGCGCTTGCGCATGGTTGTTGGCGTTGATGACCGCTTCACGCGCGATGCGATAAAGCTGCGCCGCAGCGATGTCATCCTCGATGTGAAATGAGGGTTTGACTTCCAGCCGGCAGGGTACCTTCCAGATTTCCCGGTCAACTAAGTCTTGCAAAGCATTGACCAGTCCGGCCGCATCGACATCGCTCCGATGTAAAGCGCGGGAAAGGTTGCGCGTGTCGGTTGCAGCATCGTTCACCAGCTCCGCGATTTTTTCGATATCACTTACTTCGATGACGCGATGGTTCTTCAACCGCAACGCCACTGAGCGAGCCATGAATGCGACTGCCGTGAGGTGCTGGCAAATCCCGTCGTGCAACTCCTGGCCTAAGCGCTGTTGCTCCCGGTCACTGATAGAAAGGATTTCTCCTTCCAGTCCCTTACGATGCTCGATCTCATTTTTTAACTCGGCATTTGCGATGCGTAATGCCTTGGTGCGCTCTCGCACGAGTCTTCCCAGTAGGTCTTTCGATTTTTGCAGCGCGGCTTCCGCTTTTTTGTGCTGCGTGATGTCATGTACCGTGCCGATGGTATAGAGGGGCTTTCCATTCGCATCGCGCACAATTGAGCGCAGCATTTCAGCCCAAACAATCGCTCGATCTTTTCGGATGTACCGTTTTTCGATTTCATAAAACGGAATCTCGCCCGCGATGAGTTGACGGTGCAGTTTGATGTCGCGCGGATAATCTTCTTTGTGCGTTACATCTTTGATGTTGCGCTGTAACAGTTCGTCTTTGCTGTATCCTAGGAAGCGGCAAAACTCTTCATTGACGCCGACGTATTCGCCGTCGGGTGAAGATTCGACGATCCCAATCGGTGCGCGCTCGTAAGTTGCTTGCAGCCGTTGCTGGCTTTCGCGCAACGCTTGTTCGGCGCGTCTACGCTCTCGCAAATCGATGACGGCCGTTTGATAAAGGCGCGCGCCGTCTTTAGATGTCGATGTTATCGGCGTGCTGGAGAGTTGAGCGGGAATCGGCTCCCCTTTTCTCGACTTCAGGAGCAGCTCGGTTTCAACGCGCTGTTCGGATGTTCGGCAGTAAAGCAAATGGCGCAGAAATGAATCCGAATCGGCGACGTAAAGCGCAAATGGTCTGCCGATTAACAAATCCCGCGGAGATCCCAAAAGCTCGGTCGCCGCCAGATTGGCTTCTTCAATCCGGCCCGCTCGGTCGAAGCTCACATAAGCAATCGGCGCAAAATCGTAAAGATCGACATATCGCTGGATGGCCGCTTCCAGGTCGTTTCTTGGATGACGTAAAAGACTAACATCAGGTGCGCCGTTGCTGTCGCCAGCGCGAGCGCGGTGTCGCACCGGCTTGCGGGTCCTCTCATGTGCGGTCCTTATTTTTTTCATGAGCCCACTAAACTGGCGATCCCAGCGCTGAGCTTAATCGTAAAGCGGCGCTGTTTAAAGGCAAAAAGGTGGAAGCCGTTGTCCTCAACGCGTTGGCACAATAAAATGCGGGCATTGCCGCCCGGCTTTTTCGATCGAATTCAGACCCCGGTCACTTTGAACCGCCAGTTGCGCGATAGCTTCTGCCTGCCGGAGCCGGCGGACGCAGTCCGGCCAGATATTGTGCATCAAACGCCCGCAAGGCTGCTTTGACCGTGGACCCGATCCCAACGATTCCTTCTTCAACACAGGGACCAAGCAGTGCAATCCAAAGTTCGCCGCGAATAAATAGTCGAGGACGGTGCACTGCCGATGGGCTGCCCGGATTTGCGGCGCAATAAACTTCCATTTCTTCCATCGCTGGCCGTGTCTCATCCATGGGACGCCCATCTGAAAATTGACCGTTTCTCTTCATCACCGTTTGAAACGCATGCCTTCGAGGCATTGGATGTGGTTTTTTAGTTGTAGCCGGAATCGGTGATTCCGGCGGACATGGAAGCTTGCTACCGCTTATCTGAGCTGGGATCGTCGATCCCGGCTACAGCACAGCGCAAGCGGCTAAGGTTTTCACCGATATACGAATCCGCCGTGCGGCTGATTGCGTGCCTGACCACTACGGAGGCATATTATAGCTATGGCGCTTGCTTCCGGCGTTCACGTTTCCGATGAGGAAAAGCTGCAGATATTGCGACGGCTCGATCAATTCCGGCACTGGCACTCACTCGACGACAAGCGTTATTGCCTGGTGTGCGGCAAAATTATTACCGGTCATCAGATACAGTTGATGGGCGGCACGCGCGGGAATGGACCATTGCGGATGATTTGTCCGATGGAGGGTTGTCATTCGATACCGATGGATTGGGTGCTGCCAACGGACGAAATCTTGGCGAAGGTGGAGATGATGGCAGGCGAAGAACGCAAGGCTCCTGTATCGAGTTCGGCTGATCGCGGCGGTTCAGGGCACCGGATCGCATCGAGTGCTCAAATTCGCAGTCCATCTCAAGCGAGCTTCTTAAAGGCCTGACTCCCTCCGGGGCGAGCTTCTGCGGGACCGAGCCTGGGCGGCCTCGCAGAGCTCTCCCCCTACTAAAGAAAAACATCCCGTAGGATTTTGCCTGATCACACAATCATCCGCCGCCCCGATTGTGCGTTTTTGCCGATCGATCAAACTATTTCAGCGAGACCGAGGCAGCATGAATGTTCATCTCAAATCCGAAGAGCGACTGTCGATCCTGCGCGCCCAAGACCAATTCAGGTGGTGGAGTTCGCTCGATGATGAGCGCCAGGGTGGCTTTCAAAGATAAAACAGCCGTGATTGACACTCTCGAGAGAGCAGGAGTACTAGCAACCACCGACGAGGCGCTGATGAAAGATATTTCGCACCGGCGTCACGACGCGCTTGCCGAGTTGTATGGCAGGCACGGCAAAAGACTGCGAGCGACGATCGACGGCGTCGTTCATGAAGAGGCTGAAGGGGATGATGTGTTGCAAGAAATTCTTCTCCAAATCTGGAAGGAAGCCGATCATTACTCACCAAAGGCGGGCAGACCTCTTGGCTGGATGGTGACGATCGCGCGCCGGCGCGCCATCGATCGATTGCGCCGGCGCCAGGCTTATTCCCGCGCACGGGAGCGTTACGGGCAAGCGTTGCGGCAACGGCCGCGCAATCCGCGCCGGGAGGCCTACGCTCCTTTTATTCTAAACGATCTGCGTGGCTTTCTGAAGAAATCCATGCGAACGCTGCCGCCGCTTCAGCGCGAGGCGCTGGAGCTGGCTTTTTTCAAGGGGCTAAGCCACAGCGAGATTGCCGCCGCGACGAATGCGCCGCTTGGGACAGTAAAAACGCGTCTTGAACTAGGCCTGCGAAAACTAACGCACGCGCTGCGACCCTTACGCCACAAGGTGTGATTTTGGTACGACGCCGGCTTAGCTTGTCCTGAGGAAGCCCAAAGGAAGCGCGCCGAAAGGTCCATTATCCGTGGATCCCTATCGAAGCAAGATGATAAGCAGTACAATCAGCAGAATGAGACCCAAACCGCCGCTGGGATAATAGCCCCAGCCCCCGCTGTAGGGCCACGTCGGCAGCGCGGCGATCAGCAGCAGGATCAGGATCAAAAGTAAAATGAAGCGCATTTTTTTTCTTTTTAGCTAGTTCGCATCTGATGGGCATGCCGCGCGCACTTTCCGGGACACGGCGGCTAAAATTCAACAGAATGATCCAGGCCGGTAACAGTTTTCAGAAATTGCCGGCGCAACAGCGGAATTCGCACGAGCCAGTTCAATAGCGCCGAGCATATGAGGCGCTTCGTTGCTGTTTCTCCAAGGACGATTCGCGACAACAGTTCGATTTTTTTTCACGACGCCTTTATCCACAGTCTTTCTTAAATCTTCGTAGCGTCGCATTTGGCGGGAAGTAACGAGCCGGCTGAAAATGTTTGCATCTTCCAACCCCAAATTCATTCCGCGCGCGCCGATTGGCGAATGAATATGCGCTGCATCGCCAGCGAAGAAAACGTTGCCCACCTGGAACTGCCGATTGATGCGGTGGGAAATATGGAATGCAGATTTCCAAATGGGCGCGCCAGCGGGTTCGACGTCTGCGATTTCTTCCAAAGTATTTTCCTGCGGGCTTATGACTCGCCAAATCGGATTTTGTTTGGGCGGTTCGGTGATGTCGTCAATGACGCGTATGAAGAAGATGAATCGATTGCCGTCGAGAAAAAGGACGTGACCCAAATCTTCCTCAAATGGCGTTGAGAGCGGCAGGTCGGCCAGATGCCATGGTTTTTCGAAGCTGCTTCCCGGAAAATCGACATTCAATGTCTTTCGCGCTGTGCTATGCGCGCCGTCGGCTGCCAATATCCACGATGCGAATACCGTTTCGCGGGAATTATCGGAGCAATGTCTTAGTTCAGTCAAAACGGTTTTGGCTTCGTTGCGACACCCGATCAGTTCGACCCCGCGCTCGATTTTGCCGCCTGCATTTTCGAAAGCCACGGCGAGCAGTCGTTCGGTTGTTGCCTGCGACAGTCCCAAAATGAATGGATACTTGTGATGCACCTGGCCTTTGAATAAAAGCTCCCGCGCCGGCTTGCCACGTTGCGAGAAACGAACACCGCGGAAGGGCAAGCCCAGCGCCAGCATCTTCTCAGTGACACCAGTTGGTTCAAGGATCTCCAGCGTTCGCGGATTAACGGCCAATGCTCTCGACTCCTGCGACGATTTTTCAGCAACATCAATGATGCGCGTGGCAATGCCGCTTGCGCAAGATAGAGAGCTGCACCAAGGCCGACAGGTCCGGCGCCGGCGATGAGTGGAAGGGTTTGTCCATTAACGAATTCTTTTCCGTCGCTCAGAACTAGTGTGCGTTCCCGAAATGGATCCATGCCGCCATTATCCCGAGCGCGCAGCGGCTGCTCCGACAAGCTCGGGCTCCTTCACCGGCGGCCGCTTGATCTCCATTTCGCGCTCAGGCCGGCGTTGCTTTGGAACAGGCTCAATGCGCTTCAACTGTCCAGTTTTTGCTGATTCGTAAATCGCGTTAATTACCCGCACGTCGGCTAGTCCTTCCTTATCCGAAGGCTCGGGCGCTCGATCATTCAGGATACAATTGGAGAAATAAATTAGCTCCGGAGCGAATTGGTCGCCTGGCTTGAAGATTTTTTCCGTGGTTTTGCCATCGATCGTGGTGACGCATTTCAATTCGCCGAGATATTCGTAAGCGTTCTCCAATCGCAGCCTGCCCTTCGTGCCGATCAGATCGTATTGGGCAACATCGGCAGAGCCGAAACTGCACGTGAACATCGCCAGCCGCTCGTCTGGGAAGCGCAGGAGTGCGCCGGTCATTTCCTCGACTTCGGCAAAACGCTCTTCGCCGTTATTCATTGTGAGGCCGACGACTTCAATCGGTTCGTCGCGGAATAAGTAGCGGGCGGCATTGATGCAGTAGATGCCGATGTCATAAAGCGTCCCGCCGCCGAGATCTTTGCGGACGCGAATGTTACCGGCCTTCACCTGCAATCCAAATAATGAGCCAAAATATCGGAGTTCACCCAGTTCTCCCGATCGCGCGAGTTCCACGGCGCGCAGGTTTGCGTCGTTGAAATGGAGACGATACGCGATCATCAATTTTACGTTATTCTGCTCCGCCGCGCGCATCATGGCCCGGCAATCTTCCTCGGTAGTGGCCATTGGTTTTTCGCAAAGGACGTGGGCACCGGCACGTGCCGTCCGCTCGGTATGTTCCCGGTGGAGAATATTAGGCGTAGCGATATAGACGGCATCGACTTGTTCCGCGTCGAGCGCGTCTTCCAGGTCGTCATAGGTATATGCTTTTACGCCGTAGCGCTCGCTCAGTTCCCGGTCCTTTTCGGGATTTCCGGTCACGAGCGCTGCCAGCTCCGAATTTTCCGCGTGCTCAAATGCAGGCAGCACGGCGGTCTGTGCGATGTGTCCCAGTCCGACAACGGCATAACGAATTTTCTTATTCATGGCATTCCCTCGTTTGTTTCCCTACAAAAGGATTTCGGGCGGGAATCATCGCGCGCGTGCATCGGCGTGTATCGCGAGAGGCAACTGATCCCGCGTCGGCGCGCGAAATATTTATTATGACGAAACTGGAATTCAAAGGCAGTTGGAATGAAGTGAAAGGAAAACTGAAACAGAAATATGCGCAGCTGAGCGATGACGACCTCGTATTTACTGAAGGCAAAGAGGATGAGTTGCTTGGACGACTTCAACAAAAACTCGGCAAAACGAAGGAGGATTTGCGAAGAGAAATCGAGAGCCTGTAAAGCAGCGCTTGTAGGGTAGGCGCACCGCGCCCAGGCCGTTTCGGCGTTACAACTTTTGAAGTTGTGGTATATTCCTCGGATGCAAACCCCTGAAATTACCGCCTATCTTAAGACCTATTGTGGCTGGAGCGCCGGCGTGCGCGCCGTTCTCGCGAAATACAATCTGCCTTACACGGAGAAAGACATTATTCAGAATCCGGCGTTTCGCTGGGAGATGGAGACCAAGAGCGGACAGCCGCTTTCGCCATGTGTTGAAATCAACGGGCAAATGCTCGCCGACGTGAGCGGGGAGGAAGTTGAGCAATATTTGATCGAGAACAAGCTTGTTCAGCCGAGCGACGCCGCGACCGAGGTTCCTACCAATGCGCCCTGCGCAACCGAACAGCACGAGGGCGTAGTGAAGCTGAATTTGTAGAATTTGTAGGGGAAAATCTGTAGGGGAAGCTGTCAGCTTCCCCTGTAATCGAACCTGCAGGCGACCCATTGGTCGCATTCGTTTCATCGAAACACATCCGCGCGGGATCGGTTACTTTCGCGCAACGCAATGTGTGGCTAGATTGTCTTGCTTCTGAGCGATGAAACTTTTTGCCCGTCTCCGGTCCGGAAAAAAGAAAAGCGGGCATCCTCTTTTCCGCTACGGCTGGAAGATCACGTTGGCGGCAATTGTCGCGGGCAGCGGCGTGGTGATCTTTCTCTTTTATGGAGCGTGGGCGCAGACGTTCGACATGAAGAAGGTCGGCGAAATGCCGGAGCGGAACACCGTTTATGATGTCGATGGAAAAATCTACAGTCGTCTTGCCGGCGCGAACCGTCTGAAAGTCTCGCTCAGCGAAGTTTCACCGCTGTTCATTGAGGCAGTGCTGACGCGTGAAGACGCGCGCTTCTACGAACACAAAGGGATCGATTGGCGGGGAATTCTCCGGGCCCTCGCCCACGATGTTCTGAGCGGGTCCGCCAGAGAGGGCGCCAGCAGCATCACCCAGCAGCTGGCCCGCAATAGTCTTCCGTTGGGTGGCCGCACCCTCAGTCGAAAGTTGCTCGAAGCAATGGTCGCGTTCCGAATTGAGCATCAATTCACCAAGCAGCAGATTCTCGAACTTTATGTAAATCGAATCTATTTCGGCACCGGCTGTTACGGAGTTGAAACGGCCTCGCAACTTTATTTCGGCAAAAGTGCATCGAAGTTGAATCTCTCCGAGGCTGCGCTCCTCGCCGGATTGATCCGAAGTCCGAATCGGTTTTCGCCGCTAAGAAACCCCGAAGGTGCGGCGATGCAGCGCAACGCGGTGCTGGATCGCATGGTGGCGTTGAAAAGGATTTCGCCGGCGCAGGCCGAGGAGGCGAAAAGAACAAAAATTGCCGCACATCCAAAGCGTTTGCCTTTCATCCAAGAAAATTACGCGATGGACGCGGTGCAACGCGATTTGAACCAGTTGTTGACGCAGGACCAGATCGACAACGGCGGACTCTCGATTTACACAACGCTCGATCCGGCGGTGCAAAACGCCGCGCAGCAGGCGCTGGAGACGCAGCTCACGAAGATCGAGCATCAATCCAATTTTCATCATCCGCTGAAAGCGAATTATCATCCACCCGAGAACGGAGAAGGCGATTCGTCCATGCCGTATTTAGAAGGGGCGGTCGTGGTGATTGACAATGAAAGCGGCGGGATTCGCGCGCTGGTCGGTGGACGGGATTACGCGCAAAGCAAATTCAATCGCGCGCTCGCTCCGACTAATCGGCAGCTGGGCTCGGCCTTTAAGCCATTCGTTTACGCGATCGCGTTTACTCACGGACTCCTCCCCGGAGGTGCCATCAGCGATGGGCCGATTCAACCTGGCGAAATCGACGGCGCCGGGAATTGGTCGCCGGCAAATTCCGATGGCACCTACGGCGGCATCATGCCTTGCTCCTACGGCCTCATCCATTCGCGCAACACCATGAGTGTGCGAGTTGGTCAATTCGCCGGACTCGATTCAGTGCAAGAAGTCGCGACCACGCTCGGGCTTTCGCAAAACGTTCCGCACGGGCCGGCGATTTACATCGGTTCCTTCGAGACAAACCTGAAAGATCTTACTGCGGCTTACTCGGTTTTTCCAAACTCTGGGGTACGCAAACAGACTTACATCATTGAGCGGATCGACGACCAGCTGCACAAACCGATTTATCGCGCCGCGCATATCTCTGCGCCCGCGCTTGATCCGAGCGCGGCTTGGATGACGTCGCAGCTCATGGAGGAAGTCCTCACCCGCGGCACCGCTGCTGGCGCGAGATCATCGTTGGGCTTCAGATTACCTGCTGCTGGAAAGACTGGGACGACCAACGATTACAAAGATGCCTGGTTCCTCGGTTATACGAGTACGCTGACTTCCGGCGTGTGGGTGGGATTCGATCAACCGACAACGATTATTCCACACGGCTACGGCGCCGCGCTCGCCTTACCCGTGTGGACACAGGTAATGAACAAAGCGGCAGACCATTATCCGGCTAAACCGCTCGAACCAACCGTGCCAACCACTCACGCAACGGTCTGTTCCATTTCCAATCAACTCGCTACCACCGGTTGCATGGCGGCCGGAACAGCTTACGACATCGACCTGCCCAGCGACAAAGTCCCAACTACCGCGTGCCAGGTGCATGGCGGCGAGCAATGGCCGTTTGCACAGCAGGTGCCGAATCTTCCGCAGAAAGCATTAACTTTCCCGGGTCGTTTCTTCAAATCATTCCGAAGACTTTTCGGCGGAAGATAGTGCTTGTCATCCTGAGCGACATAGACGGCGAAGGATCTCACATTCAGAGTGCAGAATACCCAGGCGCGGCGGCGTGATCAATCAGCTCGTGTGCGATCCTTCACTTCGTTCAGGATGACTGCGTTTGTTGAGCTTCTTCCAATCGTCCCAACTATCGATATCAAACGCACGGTAGAGCGTGCATCGCGCCTGCAACAAGGCATAGGACTAAAGTCCTATAGACTGCCTGATTACTGTTCGTAGACTTTTCGCCTAATAAAACCCAAGTAACGAAGAGCCGAGTTGCGGCCTCAACGCGAGGCTGTATCCGAATGAAGGAAATTTACCATGTCAGTTGCGACGATTGAGGTCCGGTTCCCAGATAAATTCCTCAAACCCGACGATGTAGAGGAGCGCAGGGTTTTGACCACGCTCGAAGTCATTTATGAGGGCGGCTCGCTTCACGGCAAGACCGCCGATTTCCCCACGCGCGACCCCTCCCAGGTCGTGGTTGGCTTCCACCGGCGTAATTGGCATTTCCTTGAAACATATAAGCGCACGATCTGCATCGATATTCGCACCCGCCGAGTGATCTTTCGCTGCGCCGATGTGACTTTTAAACGCAACAAGAGCAGTTGGTGGGACCGGCTGTTCGCGGTGTTTCGCATGCGCAAACTGAAACCGATTGCAAATTTTTTGCTCACGGGCTGGCATCGCCCCGCAGTTTTACTGATTGGTGTCAGACAAGTCGCTACAACCGCATAGAAACGCTCGTTAAGCCCTTACCCCCGGAGCCATCCGAGACATTTCATTGCGGACGCACATCGCGGCGACGGAAAGCGTTTCGTTGTGCGCGCGGATGAAAAGCTACTGCGTTTCTGGAACTCGAATCGACGGTGCCATTCAGGAGAAATGTTGGGCAACAACAACAGCACCGCGGAGTGCAGGAACAGGAAGCAACGATCAGTCAACTAAAGTCCACTTCTACGAATCAGGAAGCGACCATCTCGCAGCTCAAATCAACTGAGGCCAAGCAGGAAACTGTGAAACAGCAGGCATCGCAAATCCAAAAGGTGAGCGCACAGCTCGAAGTGAGTAAATCTGCACCGCAAACGGTGCTCAACAGTCAGTAAAGCTCCCGAGTCCAACCAAGCAGCCGTATTTAACAATCAGCCGTCACGCTTTACCGCGTGGCGGCTTTTTGTTTCGCTCCGCGCTCACCATTCTTTGAAATCGCCCGCGTGCCCGTGCTGTTCGATCACATTGCTAGCATCATCATAAACGCGAATCGCAGCATCATGTGAACGGCTGTAAAACTTGGCGTAGCCGATTGCATCCCTGATTGCGTTTGGCCCGCGATACCACAGCGGACTGTATGGCAGCGCAGCGTTGCTGAACCAAGTTTATGGAAGCCTTTAGGACGCGCCGGGCTCGTTTCGTCAAGTTAACAACGTTTCGTCGTCGCTGCGCCAGTGTTTTCATGAGCGGAGCGAACTATTGGAGGCGGATGATCTTGCTCAAGGCGCACGATTTTTGTCAAAGCTGATTTCGCCCTGCAGCTGTATAAGTTGGACGGTAGAAGCTCACAGTCGCGGCGAATTGTCTTGCCACGCTGACGAGATTCTTTCAAAACTCGCCAGACGGATCTGAATCACGCGGAGGACATTCTCCCCCCACTAGGTTTCTTCGCCAGTTCCGGACCCGCAATTCCAGAATCAACGCAGCGGGAGAAAGAAAGGAAGAACGATATATGAATCTCATCAAATTACGGACATTGGCTGCAGTTTGCTTTACCTGTATCGCCGTAGCCCTATTCTCCGCTTCGCTTCTAGCACTCACGTCCGAACAAAAGAAAGCTCTTAGGCGATGTATGGACGAATACACCGACAATTTAGTTTGGTGTCTCGACGATCACCCTGACTGGGATTTTCGGAAGTGCGACGAACCTGCGCGGTATGGTCTGCAACTCTGCATAAAAGCAGCAGGTCTTCAAAAGGGGACTCGGACGCCAAAATTTTCGAGTCCGACGCCGCCACGCTCGAAAAGGTAGTGGAGCTTTGCCATAACAGTGCCTAAAGCGGACTCACCACTCTTTGAAACCGCCAGTGTAGTCGTGCGTCTCAAATAGCATTGCCAGGCAGATTTGGTGGCCTTCCATCTGCCGGCGCAAACCAGCGCAAAACTTGAACAATCTCTCGCAAATTACGGTGAGCCTTCGGCGTATTGAGAGGGTCAGTAACGGTGGAACTATGAACAGGCTCAAAGAAAATAGTTTTCGAGTCGATCTTTACGATGGGCGTTCCACGGCTGTGTGATGTAGCTTTCCGGCCAAAGATTGTTTACAACATCTGCGCAACCTAATTCGCGCGAGATTAAGTGATCGACTTCGAATTCTGAGTGTCGGCTGTACGGAATACCGTATTCGGCGAAAACCTGTTTTTTCATCGAAAGTGTGACATGCCGTTTGTCTAGTCCCCATTTCGTGTGGCAAATTTGATCTTGGCTGAGGTTTTTGCGATAAACACCCGGCGTGATTTTCAAGTCGGGCAGAACGGGGTCGTCGGCAAACAGCAAATCGGCCAACGCAAATGCAGCGATGAAAAGAAGTACACGCGAAGCCTTGGGTAAAATCATTACGGAAATAATTACCGAAGAATGATCAGGCCATCAATCGGGTTATGATCCGCGCAAAGAAATGGAAGCGTTATCGCTTGACCGCCCAGACAGCTTCTGGTAGCAAGCTACCATGCTTGGTGAGTACGAAAACCAATTCTCCCTCACCCGCGCAGCGCTCAGTACGGCTGGGCGCGCGAAAAGCAAATTCCTGTCAGTATCAGTTGATGCGCCGCCCAGAGGATAGGATATGGCCAAGAAGCATGCAGCTTCAAGAGAAAGGCCCAAGGAACATGGCCAGCCCGGAGCCTCTCCGGCTGAGCTGACCGTCAATCCCGCAACGAACGACCTGACCCTCAACCCAGGCGACACGCTGGACGAAGCAGTCTCCGTAACAGTCCCAAAAGGTCAGAAGTTCAAGAACGTTAATCTCGTTGCCTCGGCGACGATCGCTCTATTTGTCGATTCGATCAATCCTCCTGGAGGCTACGGCCCGATTACCGGCAAGCAGGATCAGACCCTGGTCTTTCGCGTTCGATTCCACGGGATTCCCTGCCGGGCGGAGCCACAGGTGTTCACGGGCACGCTGGACGTCATGGCCGACGGGAAAGTTGTTGCGAAAAAGGATGTCAAGGTCACTGTTCCAGCTTGCCCATCGGGGTTTGTCTACTCGGCAAAATTCATCTGCGGTGAGCAGCCGAATTGCGGTTGCGATTGCGCCCCAGTTCAGCCGGGTAGGTACGCCACCGAGATCAATATCCACAACTACGGGACTAAGGAGGTCGCGATTCAGAAGCGGCTCATTCCCGTCGTGCTGGCCGGCGCGCCTGCTGGGCGCGAACCCAAGGTCGTTGCGGCCCGCGCGGATGACAAGATCGTCCTTCCGCCCCAGACCGCCACGATGGACGACTGCTGTCGGATTGCCGAACTTCTTTTCGGCTGCGAGGCCGCGTCACCCATGCCGATCACGATCGGATTCCTGGAGATCAGCGCGAACGGTCCGATCGCCGTCACGGCTGTGTATACCGCTACCGGGTTAGATTCGTCAGGCGTGTCCATTGAAGTCGAGCAGATAGCGCCGAGACGCGCGTAAGGAGGACCGCGATGTCGCACATCACAGGGACCCTTCAGGTGTTAACCCCGCCCATGACGATCGGGCCGGGCACCACCACATTCAATCCTCCGGCGGCGCCCGGTGGCACGAAGCTGTTGATGCTTCACTTCACCAACCTGAACTTCAAGCCTGGAGATCAGCTTCAGGTGCAGCTCGGCTATAGGGTCGATACTTTCACGGCAGCGGATGGACCGGCGTTCTGGACCCGGCCGATTAACGTCTACGTCTTTCCGGGCGGCGTTCAGATCACCTACGTCAAGGGTGGGGGCGCCAAGGGCAGCGTCGACCTCGACATGTTTGGCAGAGGTGAACGTCATGATGCCGTGCCCTCGGCATTCCACCACGGGAACTCCAATTGCGACCCCTTCTATATTGATCCCGCTTACGTGGAGCCGGACTACGACCCGTTCTGGTTCTGTACGCCGCCGCCTCACTGGGACAACGCCGCCAAGGTCACGGATCCAGCCGACGTCCGCGCGAAGGTCATGCGCAGCGTCGGAATGATCGTCACGCAAGACACTCAGGCGGGAGTTCCCGGCCTCTCGACGTGTTCGGTCACCCTTATTGATTCGGACAAGGTCATTACAGCGGGCCATTGCCACACGCCGGAAGAGGCGCTCACCAGTGCGGTCACGTTTGACTACGTCACGGATAAAGACGGCAACCGGCCATCTCCTTATAGCCCGAGGTTCTACAAGGTGAAGGAAGTTCTGTTCCATCACCACGACGGCGTCGGCGACTTCAGCATCCTTCGGCTCGCGGAGCCGGTTGTCGGCGTGCCGATTATTCAGCTTCGTCACGACCTGCCGGGTATCGGGGAACAGGTGTTTGGAATCCATCATCCTAACGGCGCCGTCAAAAAGCTCTCTCCGCCCGTGGGGGAGGGATTCTCAACCGTAAAGAGCAGCGGGCCCGGTGGGATAACGGTGCCATCCGGCTTCCACGTATCGGGCGGCAGCTCCGGCTCGGGGCTGTTTGACATGGCGGGCCGAATTTGCGGTGTTCTTTCGGATGGCGACCCCTGCTGCGTTTTCAGCTGCTCCGATCTTTTCTACTTCCCGACAAAGACTATTCTGGCAGCGATCGTGCCCGCACCACCGCCGCCTACGACGCGCGACGTGATGGTCGTGTTCGACCGATCGGGCAGTATGTCGGAAGATGACGGGACCGGCCGCACGAAGATCGAGGCGGCGCGTGACGCAGCTTCGCTCTTCTACCAGCTCATCAAGACGGGAAGCAATCGGGCCGGACTGGTTTCATTCAGCACAACTCCAGTGGTCGATCAGAGCCGCGCGAACGTGACGAGCGGATTGAAGAATACGCTTATCGGCTCACCGCCGTTCATCACAGGTAAGGTGGGCAACCTGAATCCCGGCGGGCGGACTTCCATCGGCGGCGGTCTGGATTCCGCTAAGAATGAGCTGCATCCCGCGGGCGCGAATCCTAGGGCGATTCTGTTAATGACCGACGGGCTTCAGAATGAGGGGCTTGCGCCTGCCGACGTCGATCTGTCCGGGCTCACCATCCATGCGATCGGATTCGGAACCGAATCCAGCCTGGACGGCAACATGCTGAACACACTGGCGACCGCCCATGGCGGCCGGTACTTGCGCGCGGGCGGCGGGCTGACGCTGGAGAAGTTCTTCTCCGACGCGTTCGGCAATATCTTCGAGAACGGGATCATCCACGACCCGGAAGTCGATCTCCCCGCCAATCAGTCGGGCGCCAAGACGCCGTTCCGGATCTGCGGCGAGGATGCGATCACACTCGTCGCCGGCTGGAGCCGCACAGACGCTTCGCTGCTGCTGGAGGTAACCAGCCCCGGCGGGGCGGTCATCACGAGCGCCACGCCAGGCGTGCAGTCGTCGTCCGGACGAACGTGGACCTTCCTGCGGTTCAAGCTGCCGATCGCCGGCGAACGGGATGGGCTCTGGCACGTGCGCGTCGTGCGCCCCGGCGGAGGTGGCGAGTTCCCGCCTCCCAAGCCGGCGATGCGCTACTTTATTAACATCATCGCCACCGGGGGACCGGTGATGTCCCGCATGCCCGATTCAAAGCGGTATTACACTGGCGACACGATCAACCCGCGGGTGCTGGTTCGCTACAGCAACGGCGGCTGGCCAGAGGAGATGAACATTTCTCTAACGGTGACCCGGCCGGATACGAGCGTGGGCAACGCGCTGAGCGCCGCCGGCCTCAAGCCGCCCGGAATCGTGGACGGAGACAGCATCCCCGCCCGGTACGCAACCCTGAAGTCGATCGAAACTACGACTGGCAATCCGGTCGCGAAGTACGTCGAAACGACAATGGCGCTCTCCGATGAGCCCGGCCTCAACGGGTCGTTCGAATCCGGCGGGCTCTTCGGCCGGCCGTTGCCTGATCTGCTGAATGTGGAAGGCAACTACACATTCCAGGCAAAGGCGCAGTACACGCGGGACTGCATCGGCGCGCGGGAGATCATCTGGTCGATCCACGTGGACGTCGGTATCGATCCGGGCAGGACGACTGTCAGCACAACGCCCTTGGGTGAGGGACCGGATGGGGGCCCGTGCGTGCGGATGACCTTCACGCCCGGGGACAAATACGGCAACATGCTCGGCCCCGGGCGGCTCGATGGGTTCACCGTTGTGGCGCAGCCCGGCAGCACGCCGTCAGGTCCCGTTCACGACCTTGGCAATGGCAGCTACCAAGTCGATGTTTGCTCCGAACCGGATTCACTGGAGCCTCCCTCCATCGGCGTTTCGCAGCCGGGGCGTGATACAGTGGTTCTTACGGCGCCGGAGTTCCGGCGGTTCGTGTACAGCGTGAAGTTCGTCTGCGGCGAGCAGAAAGACGATTGCTGCAGCTGCGCTCCGGTGGTGCCGGGCCGATACTCGACCGAGATCAACATCCTGAACCCGCACGGCAAGGTGTCGGCGGTCGGCAAGAGGGTTATTCCGCTGGTAATGGCTGGTGCGGCGACGGGTAGGGAGCCGAAAGTCGCGCTGCCCGCCTTTAGGGAGATCATCCGGTTGCCGGCCCACTCGGCGACAATGGACGACTGCTGCCGGATTCTGGAGATGGCGCTCGGCGCGCCACCTGCCGGCCCGGTCCCGCTCACCATCGGAATACTGGAGATTATCGCGACGGCCGAGATCGCCGTGACCGCGATCTACACGGCGTCTTTCGGAGAGAACGGCCTGCCATCGATGAAGGTGGAGCAGATCAGGTCGAATGTTCTGACCACTTAGCTGTCTCTGTGCGGCTTGAACGGCCCGTGAAATGAAAAAGAAAAAAGCGGTTCTCCGCGTTCCAACAACGCGAACGTTCGCTCGCTCAATCGACACTTCGCCCCGCGTGGGGATCGAGATGTCTGCAATGAATCGTCTGCGCTCCCGGACGTCCACTGGTGCTTGACCGGATCAGCCCGTTCATATGTCACTCTGTCATTTGCTGTGTGGAGAATAAAAGAGCCAGAATCCATCACATGAAGTACTAGGAAATCATCGCTGACAATCTCAGCAAAGCCGGTTGGAGTTGGGGCTGGGTCTCAGCTGTGGATTCTTTCGGGAGAACAATCTTCGTTGCGGACGCTCATCG
>WNGP01000363.1_pt1 | contig 35434 bp, 24 predicted proteins | sample 5407671 | NCBI WGS metagenome assembly WNGP01 (sample SAMN13153381, study PRJNA577476) | soil metagenome | isolation source: 40 cm soil or saprolite under Garry oak tree replicate 2 | place: USA:California | collected 2016-06-15 | reverse complement strand
CCCATCCGTGTCGCACCACTTCGACAGCGCCGCCGACCGCGCCGACGGACGCATCAACCCGTGTGACCTGTACGCATTCCCCGCCGCGCCCGGCACCACCGCGCTCATCGTGACCGTCAACCCCGACGCTGGACGCTCCTCCCCGACCACCTTTCGGCCCGACGCCCTCTACGAATTCGTGGTGGCCAGCAACGGCGGCACCAGCGAGGACCTCGCCCTTCGCGTCAGCTTCACCGAACCCGACGACAACGGGCGGCAACAGGTCCAGGTCCGCCGCGCCGACGGCCCCGCCGCCCGCCACGGCACGGACGGGACAGCGCTGGGCCAGGGCCGCACCGGTGCGGTGTTCCCCCTCGGCGGCAACGGGCTGGCCTGGGCCGGGCTGGCCGCCGACCCCTTCAACGGCGACGGCATCGCCATCGCCACGTTCCTCCAGGCCCTGACCCAGGGGCGCTACACCCCCCAGGCATTCACCGCCGCCCCCAGCAACACCTTCGCCGGGCGTGATGTCACCGCCATCGCGCTGCAACTCCCCGACGCCACCCTGGGCGGCACCCGGGTCGCCCTGTGGGCACGGATCAGCCTCCACGGCCACGGCCCGCAACGACAGGTCAGCCGCATCGGCCAGGCAATGCTGCGCCCCCTGTTCTTCAACCCGCCAGACACCGAAGCGCAACTGGACAGCCTGAACGCCGGAGCGCCGACCGGCGACCGCGCCACCCACGGCCAGCGGGTCCGCCACCTCGGGCAGCCCGCCACCTTCCACCCCGGCGGCGGCAACGGGCGGGCGCTTGGCGAGGACGCCTTCGACATCGCCGTCGCCGTCCTGGCCGGGTCGACGCTTGGAACCGCCTGCGTCCCACGCCTGGCCACCCCCGCGTTCCCGTACCTGTCCGGATCCCAACCGGCCGATCTGCCACCCCTCGCCGACTACTTTCGGTCCCCGCAAGCACCAGGCCGATGAGACTCACAAGAACCACCGAACACCAGCACCAACAGGACCTCGGCATAGTGCGGATTTGTCTGACTGGTCAGATGTGAGTATCGGCATGGGCGGAGGTGGAACAGGCATCTCGTCGACGCATGCCGCTCCATCGCCTCGGGATTGTGACTGTTCGTTGCCGCAGAACTGCCGGGCCGTTGCCCATTGAACGTGGCCTGCTTCATCAGCAAGGTAGCTACCGTAGCTTCGCCCAAGGGGACACTATGGAACGACCTGCGGAAAGACCTGCGCGTGGTCTTGGATCCGAGTCCCGCGGCGGACCGGCGGACGGACCGGCGGACGGACCGGCGGATACGCCGCGGTCGGGGTCGCGGCGTCTCATCGAGCTGAGCCACCAGATCCACCACGGCATGGTCACCTATCCGGGACTGCCCGGACCCGAGATCAGCGACTACCTCCCCAGGGAGGCCTCCCCCGCCTGCTACGGGCCAGGCACCGAGTTCCACATCGGGCGGATCTCGATGGTGGCCAACACCGGCACCTACCTCGACAGCCCGTTCCACCGCTTCGCCGGCGCGACCGATGTGGCCGGCCTGCCCCTTCACAGCGTCGCCGACCTGGACGGCGTCGTGGTGCGGATGGGTGCTGGGCGGCGCGCGATCGACCGTGACGCGTTGGCCTCCTACGACGTTGGCGGCCGAGCCGTGCTGGTCCACACCGGCTGGGACCGCTACTGGGCCACCGAGCGCTACGGCACCGGCAGCCCTTTCCTCACCGCTGCCGCCGCCGACTGGCTGGTCGAGCAGCAGGCCAGACTGGTCGGCATCGACTCGCTCAACATCGACGACACCAGCGGCCCGTCGCGCCCGGTGCACACGGCGCTGCTGGCGGCTGGCATCCCGATCGTGGAGCACCTGTGTGGGCTTGACCAGCTCCCGCCGGACGGCTTTCGCTTCCATGCCGCCCCGCCCCAGGTCGTCGGCATCGGCACCTTCCCGGTCCGCGCCTACGCCGTCCTGGCCGATGGGTAGGCCTGCGACCGTAGCCGATCGCGCTGGACGTGCTGGCAGTACTCCGTTCGGTCTTGCGGGACTGTCGCTCCCTGGGTACCTCTCGAGTGCAGTCCCCGAGCCGTGCACGCGAGATCGAGCACCGGCGCGCAGGGGACGTCTCTCGCGCGCTCCCCTGGCCGCTCAAGGAATCCCTGGTCGCGGAGGGCGAGCAGGCCGGCGATTGTGCGGGCACCGGGTGGTTTTTCTTGCTGTCACGGAAGTCACGGCAGGGTCGCGGCGGGTAGCTGGGCGGGTCGCACGGCCCTGGCGTCATCGTCCGGCATTGGCATCCCGAGCGCTTGGAACAACCTGTGCGCCTCGCGCCGGCTTTGACGGGCGGCCGCGTGGTCGCCGGTGGCAGCCTGGACCTTGGCCAGGGTGGCCAGTGTCCTTGCCAGCCGGGGCATCAGCCCGAGCTCTCGCTGGATGACCACGGCCGCATCCAGGCAGGCCCGGGCTTGCCGCAGGCGTCCCTGCGCGTGGTGCAGCTCGCCGAGGCTGCACAACACGCTCGCCTCACTGCGTCGCGCGCCGAGCCGGCGGAAGATGTGCAATGCCTGCTCGAACGTGGATGCCGCTTTCCCGCAGGCACCCTGGCGCAGCCGCACGTCACCCAGGTCCTGGAGCACCCAGCCCTCGCCGAGCCTGTCGCCGGACTCACGGCACAGCTGCAGGCTCTGCAGCAGCAGGGCGATAGCCTGGCCGGGTTGGCCCAGGCTGTGGTGTACCAGCCCGAACTCCTGGAGGGCCATCGCCTCCGTCCGCCGGTCACCTGCCCGGCGACTGATGGTCAGCGCCTGCTCCAGGTCGGTGGCGGCCTCGCTGAGCCTGCCCTGCTTGTGATGGACCCTGCCGAGGGTGTGCAGGACCCATGCGCAGCCGTGGTCATCGCCGAGCTCCTCGTACAGCTCCGCTGCGTGCCTGAGCTGGCTGACCGCTTCGTCGAAGCGTCCGCAATACTCATGCGCGTGGACGACCTTGAGCAAGGCATAGGCCTCGCCCCGGCGCTCGCCGACCTCCCGATGGAGCAGGCAGGCCTGCTCGGCCAGGGCCATGGCCTCCCCGAGGCGCATCTGATCGACGGCCACCCAGGCCAGGGCGGTGAGCATCCAGGCCTCACCGCGGCGGTCCCCGGCCTGCCGCGACGCGATCAGGGCGAGCTCGCAGGCGCGCCGGTAGTCGTCGCGACAGCCGCGCAACCAAAAGAACCCGGTGGTCGCTCCGGCCAGCTGCCATGCCAGCTCGGCCGGCGCCACCGCCCCTGCAGTCATGGCCGCCGGATCAGGGGTGCTAGCCTGCCCGATCGCGCTCAACAACGCCGCCTGCTCGGCTTCCATCCAGACCAACGGGTCGCCGAGCAGCTCGTCGGCCAGGGCCTGCTCCGGCCGCCAGCCAAAGGCCGGACTGCGACCTCTGACCAGGAACGAGCCGACCGGGAGCCGCTGGTCGGCCGGCTCGGCCAGGGCCAGCCAGCCGCCCAGCGCCCGCTCCAGCGCCGCCTGTCGCTGCTCGACCGGCTCCTCGGCGTGGACGCGCTCGCGGGCAAACAGGCGGACCAGGTCATGGAGGCGATACCGTGGCCGCCCGGTCACATCCCAGGTGGCCACGTCCACCAGCTGCGCGTCGACCAGGTCCTCCAGCAGCGCCTCCGCCTCGGCAACCGGCCGGTCCAGCAGCGCTCCGGCGACCCAGGCGGCGACATCCGATGCGTCCAGCAACCCCAGCCGGCAAAACAGCCGGCGCTGCTCCTCACCCAGCCCCTGGTAACTCAGCGACAAACTGGCCCGCACCTCCAGGTCGCCATGGGCGAGTTCGTCGAGCCGGCCGCGCTCGTCGGCCAGCAGGTCCGCCATCCGGCCGAGCGACCAATGAGGGCGAGCCGCCAGCCGCGCCCCCGCGATCCGCACCGCCAGCGGCAGCCCGCCACAGGCAGCCGCGATCGCGCCGGCCGCCGCCGGTTCGGCCCCCACCCGCCCGGGTCCGGCGATCCGGGCCAGCAGCTCCACCGCCTGCCCGCCGTCCAGCACGTCCAGGTGCACCAGCCGGGCGCCCGCCAACCCCGCCAGCCGCGCCCGGCTGGTAACCAGCACCGCACAGCCGGGGCTGCCGGGCAGCAGCGGACGGACCTGGGCCTCGCCAGCGGCGTCGTCCAGCACCACCAGCACCCGCCGGCCGGCCAGGCGGCTGCGATACAGCGCCGCGCGCTCCGCCACCTCGGTGGGGATCGCGCCACCATCCACGTCTACGGCGCGCAGGAACCGACCAAGGATCTCTGCCGGCTCCAGCGGCGTCACGCCCGCGGCGCCGGCGCCACGAAGGCTCGCGTACAGCTGCCCGTCCGGGAACTCGGCGGCAAGTTGGTGGGCGACATGGACCGCCAGCGCGCTCTTGCCCACACCCGCCTTGCCAGATACCGCGGAGACCGCCACCGCGGCCCCCTCGGCCTTCCCAGCCACACCGTCTGGCCAGCGCGCGAGCCACCCGCGGAGCTCGGCCACCAGCTCGGCGCGACCCACGAAATCGGCAACGTCTGGCGGTAGCTGGTGCGGGAGAGCGGCCTCGGACACGCGCGACACCGGTCGGCCTGCGGGCTGCCCAGCCTCCGACGACCAGCGTGCCGCATCCTCGAACCGCTCGCGCTCCCACCCCACCAGCCCAAGCCCATCGGCAAGCAGCCGCACCGACCCACCCCGTGGGCGGCGGACCCTTCTCTCCAGGTCACGGATCGTGCGTGCACTCAGCCCTGACCGCTCGCCCAGCTGCTCCTGCGACAGCAACCCGCCCTCCCGGTAGGCGCGCAGCAGTGTGCCAAAGTCCATCTGGCTCGCCGCGGCGCCGTCCCTTGGTCGCTCGGTCATACTCGTCCTCCGCATCCGACCACTTCCGACCGCTGCTGGCGATCCTGCCACAGCCTTGTGACTCCGGGCGTCATGCAACACTTGGCTGGCATCACCACGGAAACGTCTGACCGAGCCCAACAGAAATCCCCGAAAACCGCAGCGCAGCCAAATTGGCGTCGTATCTGAGGGGGGGATTGCGCTCGCGGACCGCTCTAGCTTTCCCTTTCAGACAACCTCGCACCCAACCTCGCGCCAAGTGGGTGCGAAATTCCCCAGCGTCACCCGGGCGAGAGGAACCGGCCAGTCGTGGCTGTCGAGGGACGAAGTCAGCAGTGCCGTGACACCGGCCTCCCTCGCTGGGTATCCCACCAGGAGTCGCCGGTCAACTGCCGGGAAACTTCCTGGTGCTTTGGCGGCCCGCGCCGACACTATGCTGGGACGATGAGCACCACGCCAGCAAAGGGTGCAGGTCCCGACCACGGCACCGGCAGCGACCTGTGGTCGTCGGCGTGGTGGCGTGAGCTGGCGGTGTCGTGGCTGGACGAGCAGCTTGCAGCCGCCGGCATCGAGCGCACCGGCGAGGTCGAACAACCACACCTGCGGCCGTGGGGGACGGTACTCACGGCACCGACCACCCACGGTCCGGTCTGGCTGAAGGCGGCCGGCCCAGGCACGGCCTTCGAGGTGGGGCTCTACCAACTCCTCCAAAGGGTTGCTCCGGACCACGTGCTGAGTCCCATCGCGGCCGATGCCGTCCGGGGCTGGATCGTGCTTCCCGACGGCGGCACGCCGATTGGAGAGCGCCTCGCCGGGACCGAGCTCTGCGACGCGATGGCGATTGCCCTGCCCCAGTACGGGCAACTCCAACGCGACCTCGCGCCGCATGCCGACAACCTGTTGGCCCTCGGCGTCGCCGACATGCGCGCCCCGATGATGCCAAGCCGTTTCGAGGAAGCGCTCGAGGCCATCGGTGGGTATGTCGAGCGACGGGGCGCCCCAGCCGACAGAGCCATCTACACGCAGGTGGCCGCTCTGGGCGAGACCGTCACCTCATGGTGCGACCAGTTGGCCGCCCTGTCCGGACTGGCGAGCATCGACCACAACGACCTGCACCCCTGGAACATCTTCCTCACCAGAGCCGGGCAGGCGAGGTTCTACGACTGGGGGGACGGCGTGGTGGCACATCCGTTCTCGAGCATGCTCGTGGCGCTTGGATACATGCAGTTCTACGCCCTCAAGGTCGACCTCGACGACCCGCAGATTCTGCGCCTGAGGGACGCCTACCTCGAGGTGTTCAGCGACCTCGCGCCGCACGCCGAGCTCGTCGAGGCGCTCGAGCTCGCCTGCCGGGTGGGCAAGATCGCCCGCGCCCTGACCTGGGATCGATCGGTGAGGGCGCTGGGCCAGGACTCGGACGAAGAGTTCGCGAGTGCTCCGCTCAAGTCACTCGGCTCCCTCCTGGACGACTCCTACCTTGGCGGGGCCTGAGCCCGCCGAGGTTCCCCTGCTGGAGGATCTCGTGGACCCGGAGCAGCTCGTCCTCCAGCTTGCCGCTGAGCGTCGCTAGATCCTCTTCCTTTTCGAAGTGCGTGAAGATCCGGTCGGGCAGGAACAGGGCCGCCTCCTGGCCCGGTGTGGGGCAGCCCAGGCTGGGCCAGGTAGTGCAGCTGGCCGAACATCCGCGCGAAGGTCGTCTTGCCGCCCTGGTTCGGGCCGGTCACCACCAGGAGCCGCTCCGGCCCCTTCAGCGAGAAGTCGTTGCACACCACCGGTGCGCTGCCGGTGACGAGCTTGTTGGCCAGGGCGATGTCGTACGCCTGGAGCGCATGGATTTCCTTGGACTCGCTGGAGACCTGCGGATAGCAAAATGGCAGTCCAGCCGGTTCGAACCGCTCGATATAGTCGAGGTACGCGACGTAGAACTGGACCTCCCGGTCGAAGGCGCCGACCGTCGGATCGAGATACTCGCGGTGACGCGCGCAGAACTCGTCGAGCGTGCCGAAGCCATCAGGGTGCAGTTGCGCCACAAGATCCAGGACCTGGGCCTCGACGTGATTCATGTCGAGCCAGTTGGGGAGCTTGGCCCGGTAGTCCTGCACGGCTCCCTGCTGGAATTTCGCGAAGGTCCGCTCGACCTCCTCGCTGTAGTCGGCTTCGTCCTCGTACCTGTTGATCCTGACCCGGTTGCCCTTGATGTGGACCGAATACCGCACCGTTGCGAGCGCGTCGTCGAGCGCCCGCGTCTGGGAGGCAAGCTGCGTGAACGCGTCGGACCGGGTGTAGCCGGCCAGGTAGTCGCAGAACCCGAGCAGGCCGCTCGATTCCACATCGAGGACGGCCAGCTCGTCGGTTAGGGAGCTGATGGCGTGGCAATAGATCCCGACCGCGTCCAGGAACCAACGTTCCTTCTGAAACTGGTAGTGCAGCTTGTCCGCTTGTGCGAAGTGCTCCCGCATCGAGCGCATCTGCTGCGCGAAGGCCCGCACCGACTCGAAGACGGCGTCCTTTTCGAGATCGCGCAGCACCGCATGGCGGTACTGGACAGCCTCGACGTCGCGCAACGGCTTGTAGAAGGGCTTTAGGTTGTATTCCGCGCAGCTGGCCGTGATCGACTCCACGACCTGGTCCAGGTTGAGGTCGGAGAAGAACGGGGGCTCCGCTCGCTCGTCGACGCCATCCTCCGGCCGGTCGAAGAGGATGCTGTGAAACCGCAGACCAGCTCACCTCCTGGGCTGCACCGGCGGAATCCGGCTCCGCACGTGGTCGGCTTCCACCGGTGGATGGTTGGTAGAAGCCATCAGCCCCTGAGGCGATTCAGGCGGGCTTCATCGCCTACCACGATGCTACCCGCCCCGGTCACCCCTGCGGGCGTTCGGGGATGTCATCGGCCGGTTTACGCCAGAGATTGCCCAGGTAGGGAGCGGTCGCCCGCAGGCGCGTGCGGTGCAGGCCCCGCAGATAGCCGGCGATGGGCGGCCGCAGCTCCAGCGTCGGCGTGTCGTCCACCGGGACGAACTGGGGGCCACAGGCCAGGCTCGCGCGCCTTCGGCTCCGCGTAGGCGTCTCGCTCGGTGGCCAGGAAGACGATCTCGATCAGGCGCCGGTCGCCACCGGGGTCGGTGGTCTCCAGCACGAACGCGACCCGGCCGACGCGGGTCGTGGACGCTTCGGAGGGCTGGACCACGCCCCAGGGGTCGAGCCGCGCGCCAACTTCGACCGCCGGGTGCTGGCCGGCTGGGCGACTCTGACCACCGAGCTGGCCGGCCGCACCTTCGCGGTCGTGACCCACGACGCGGTGATCGCCTGCCTACTGGAGCGCGTCCTGAGCTGGACAGAGCGGCCAGGGCCGGCCCCGCGACAGCCAACCGGCGGCTGGAACCGGCCGGAGGTGCGCAACGGCCGCTGGCCGGCCGTGGTCCTGGGCGCCGGCCCAGATGACGAGCGACCTGAGCAGGGCCTGGTATGACGGTCAGCCGGTGAGTCCAGCGCGGCAGCGCCCCACGGGAGGGATACCCAGTTGCCGAACGCTGCCGGTAGGGCTTGCTCCGTTCACGCCGCCTGACGTGCCGGGACTCGCAGGAGCGCCGAGGCGGCCACCGACAGCACCATCCACGCGGCGGCGTAGGCGAAGCCGGCCGTTGGAGACACCGCCGCATACAGCACCCCGACCACCGCCGACGACAGGAAGTCCCCCGCCGACTGCAACCCACCGAGCAGCCCGAAGCCGCTGCCCCGCAACCTGTCCGGCAACAGGTGGGCGACCAGGGTCGACTCGGCCGTCTCGGCCAGCCCGATGCCGGCACCCGCCAGGCAGAACAGCACCAACAGCAGCGGCCAGGCGTGGATCGCGAACGCAAAGCCACCGTAGGCCGCGATGTAGGCGGCGGCGCCGGCGACGAACACCCGCCGCGGCCCACGCTGCGGCCCGCCACGGTCGATCCAGCCGCCGCCCAGCAGCGCGGTGGAGGCCGCGACGATGTTGTGGGCGGCGTACAGCAGGATCGCCAGCGAAGCCGCAGCGGTCAGCGAGCGAGTCCCGTGGTGCAGCAACTGCGTGACGCGCAGGATCAGCAGCGTGGTGGTGACGTTGCCGAGCTCGAAGGCGGCGACCGGCAGCAGCGGCCGGAACAGCCCGGCTCGGCGGAGGTTCCCGAGTTCCAGCCGGGCCCGCTCCCGCGCCACGGCCACCACCCGCGGCGCCCTGGCGGCCGCGACGCTGATCGCCACCGCGGCGAACAGCCCCGGGACCAGCGCGAAGAAGAACGCGTGCCGGACCCCGACGACCGCGACCAGCAGCGCCGCCAGCAGCGGCCCGAGGACCGCGCCGAGGTTGTCTCCTGCCCGCTCCACCCCGAACGAGCGGCCGTAGGCATCCTTGGGGGCCAGGCTGGCCAGCAGCGCGTCGCGGGCGGGGCCGCGGGCGCCGCGCGACACCCAGGCCGCCGCGCGCAGGACGCCGGCCTGCCAGACCGCCGAGGACAGGCCGATGGCGGCGGTGAACACTCCGGTCAGCAGGTAGCCACCACGCGCGATCCGCACCCGCCGGGTCGGGTCGTTGGCGGGGGGGCCGGCGACCAGCTTGGCGATTCCGAGCAGACCGTCGGAGAGCCCCTCGATGACGCCCAGCACCCCGGCGGAGCCGCGCAGGATGCTGGTGAGGAAGCTGGGCAGGACTGCGGTGGCGATCTCGTGGCCGGTGTCACTGAAGAAGCTGGCCGCCCCGACACTGGCCACCCCACCCGAGACCCAGGGGGGCCGGCGCTCACCACCGGTCGCCGGTCGTCCGGTCCGGTCGGTGGCCGGTTCCTGCTCCGACATCGTCGCTCCAGTCCGTCGTGCCAGCAGGAGCCATCAGCCGTCGACATCGGCGTTGAGGGGAGCTCCATCCCCGCCAGCATGTTAGCGGCCGATCCGCCGGTCTCGGGTCCGAGCAGGTCGAGTAGGTGGATCGCCCGCTCGATGATCGACCGGGCCGGTAAGCGTGGCGATCGCGTCCAGCAGGTCCTGCGCCTCGCTGCCGGTGGCCTCGTGGTGGTGGCGCTGCTCGCGCGTGCGGGCATAGCGTCGGGCGGCCGCCAGCACCTCGGCCGGGCAGCGCTCCGCCCGTTCGTCCACCCAGCGGGCGAGCCAGCGCTCCAGCCGCCGCAGCCGCAGGCGCTCCAGGTGCGGCAGACACGGCCGCCAGGACAGCGGGGCGCCGGTCAGCGCGGCCGGGCCGAGCTTGGTCAGCAGCAGGTACAGCCGGTTGGCGGCGGAGGCCTCCAGATCCTCGCAGATGGGGCAGACGACCGGGACCTCACCCTGTACCGATCTACGGGTCAGCACCTCGGCGAGCACCTGCGCCGTTCCCAGCATGGTGTGCCGGCGCCGCATCTCCTCGTTGGCGACCGCGTGCCAGTGGCGGGCGCACAGGCCTCCGGCGGCGTACAGCCGGCGTCGCCCATCCCCGTCGGCCAGCGACTGGGTGACGAACCAGCCGACCAGTTCGGCCTCCAGACTCGGCAGCGCACGGCAGGCCGGGCAGCCCGGCAGCTCCAGCGCGGCTTCCGGCCGGCCCAGCGGATCCAGCGGGTCGACGCCAAGGGGACCATCCCGCATCTCGCCTCCTTCCTCGACCGGTGGGCCGCACCGGGTCACGAGGTAGAGGCCATCAGCGTCGGGGACGCGGTTGGGCGCGAGCCTCATCGCGCTGCCTGCCGTCCGATTGTGTCACGGCGTCCGGCGAGCCTGGTGCTGGCTGCGCCATACTCCGGGTGGGATGGGGCTCCCGACCGCCCGACCGGGCTGATGGCTCCTGACTGCCTCGATGGTGAGGGGCCGGTCTGAAGGCCGCGTCTGCTCGCCGCCGACCCGACTTGGATCGACGAGGGCGCCTCCGCGGCCGCGCTGCTGGAGCTGGGCGAGCGGGTTGGCACCCTGGTGGCCGCCATGACATCGGTTAGGACCCGGATCCGTCCTGGTCGACCGCGCTGAGCGTTGCCTCGGCCTGCTCCAGCAGGGTGGCGGCACGGTCGAGGGCGGCCTGGCGAGCGGTGCGGTCCTGCTCCGCCGCCTCCAGCAGCGCGCCGCCACGGTCGACCGCCGCCCGGAGGCTGGCGGCCAGCTCCCGCTGATGGCGTCGCAACTGGCCAGCGAGCCGGCGGGACGCCTCGCCCAAGGTCATGGAGGTCGTCCCGCGAAGCCGGCCGAGCAGCGCGTCGGCGTCCTCTGCCGCCGCGGCCCGCGCCTTGGTGACCGCCCGCTCCCTGGCGCCACGGCGGCCACGCAGCCGCCACGCGGCGGCGACCAGCTCCTCGGCCAGGTGGGTGATCCGGGGCGTGGCGATCCCCACCGACCCGACGGTCGTATCGACCTCCGGTGGGGTGAACGCGGGCAGGGAGACCTCGAAGGCGCTGGCCGTTTCCTGATGGAGCTGCGCCAGCCGCTGGCCCGCCCGGTCGACGACCGGTCGGATAGCCTTGGCGTAGGCGGCCAGCGCGGCGGCCTCCGCCCGGTCCAGGACTGGGCCAGCCAGCCGCTCCAGCAGCGCGGGCCGCTCGGCCTCCAACCGCTCCAGCAGCGGCACCGGTCCAAGGTCCGGGTTCCGCTCGGCTGCCTCGACGGTGGCTCGAGCCGCTTGGCTTCGCAAAGGAGCGCGATGCGGCTCCAGCGTCTCGTCCAGCGTGGCCATGGCCCGGCGGACGGCCGCTTCCAGCAGTGCCTCGTCGGCGGCGTGCTCGTCCGCCAGGGCGCCAGCCGCAGCCTCGAATTCGCGGCGGCGTCGCGTGATCTCCTCGGCGGGCAGCTCGGCGACGCGCCGCTCCAGGTCCAGCGCGAGCTGCAGCAGGCCGAGCGCCCGGTGGCCGGACCGCGTGGCGGCGTCAGCGACCGCGGCGGCGCGCTCCTGCTCCAGGAACCGGCGAAGCTCCTTGGCGAAGCGGGCAAGACCCGTGGGGTCGCCGACCTCCGGGCGGGCTGACAGCGGATACACCGGACCGGGCCAGGCCGGCACGACCTCGCGGACCACCCGTTGGGTGAACTCAACGGTCCGCTGCAGCTCGTCGGCGCTGAGATAGTCGGCCTTGTTGAGCACCACGAACAGCCGCACCGCCTGCTCCGCGACCCGTTCCAAAAATGCCCGCTCGCCCCTGGAGATGGGCGGGTCGGCCGAGGTCACCAGGATCGCCGCGTCCAAGCTGGGCAGGTAGGCGTCAGTGGCGGCGGTGTTGTGCTCCAGCACCGAGCCGACCCCTGGGGTGTCGACCAGCCGGACTCCTTCGTCCAGCAGCGGGGCGTGGAGCCGCACGACGACGCGTTGGACCCCCAGCCGGTTGCCGGGGTTGCGCTCCTCGGTCACGAACTCCCCCACCGCGCCGAGGTCGTGCTCCTCGGTATGCCCGTCAGTGAAGCTGACCAGGCAGACCGGCTCGCCGCGCTCCAGCACCGTGGGGACGGCCGTCAGCGGCAACACCCCGGCGGGCAGCACCTCAGCGTCGATCAGGGCGTTCAGCAGGGTCGACTTGCCGCGCTTGAACTCTCCCACCACGGCGACCTCGAGCTCCAGCCCGGCCAGCCGCCGGGAAGCCTCACCGACCTGACCGGCGACGTCTGGCAAGCCGAGCAGGTCGGCGGCGTCCCCAAGTTGGGCAAGGGACGCCTCCAGCGGTGTCGCTTCGGTGCCCATTTCGCCTCACCCCCAGCATCCGGTCTCCAACCCGTCGGGTAGGAGCCATCAGCCGTGGAGGCGGTCGCAGCGAGCTCCATCGCTGGTCACGTGGCTCTGAGGATAGCGCAGCCGCGCATGCGGATCCGGGACGTCAGCGGCCACCGGCGCCGGCCCGCCGTGCCCAGCCATGATCCACGCCACCATGACCGCGGCGCCCACGCGCAGCACGCGGATCTCCAGGCTCGTAGCCGCCTGGGCGAGTCCCGCAGCCAGTGTCACCAACAAGACCAGCACGGCCGCGGCGGCCGCCATCGTCACCAGGAACAGCGCCCGGCCTCGGGCAACGCCAAGGGGCTCGCTGGGGAAGCGGCCCGGTCCATCGCCCAGTACGCCAGCTCGGCTGCCAAACAGCAGCCTCGGCCCATACAGCGGCGCCACTCGCTCGACCAGCCCACCGCTGGCCACCATCGCAGCGGCGGCCGAGATCTTAGTAGGCCGATCGACCACGGCAGGGCCGCAGCCATACGGGCCACCAACCCGCCGAGCAGGAGCGCGACCGCTCCCAGCCCGAGAACCCCGAGCGCTGTTCGCAATGGGCCGTGGACCGCCGCGGCCGGGTAGGCGCCCAGTCCGAGCCAGCACCACCGCGCCGGCCGCTGGGGCAGTGGCCACTGTCGTCAGGGTCAAGCGCGGGCGTGGCGCAGGCGACGCTGGAATCTGCGCACCTCCCCGATCGGGATCTCCAGCGGCTCCTCGGGCCGCCATTCGGCGACCGCCACGCCCAGCACCGTATCCAGGATCTGCCGGACGACCTGGTCAGGCTCGACCCGCCGGACCCACTGCTCCGGTTGCAAGGCCAGCCGCCCGGCGGCGTCGACGACCTCGCCCAAGCGCACCTCGTCGCTTGCGCGCTCGATCCGGTCAGAAAGAATGCGCCACTCGTCATCCCGCTTCGGGTAGCCCACCCGGGCGCGCAGCAGGAACCGGTCCAGCTGTGCCTCCGGCCTGCTCGTTGGCATCCCAGCCCGACGCCACAGGCCCTGGAGGACCTCGCTCGCTGCTGGACTCGTTTGGATACCACCCGCTCAAACTGTTCCGCACGGACCACAACATCGCGCCGTAGCGCGGCGGGCTACCGCGCGATCGACGCTCTTACCGTGTCCGGTCGTCGAGTGGTAACTCGGCGATCAGCGTCGTGCCTTTCCCCTGTGGACTTTGAAGCGAGATCGAGCCCCCGATTGCCTCCAGACGGTCCTTCAGGCCAAGCAGCCCGGAGCCGCGGGCGGGATCGGCCCCGCCCACGCCGTCATCGCGGACAACGACGCGGAGTAAGCCGTCTCGCACGTCCACACTCACTTGCACGTTCGACGCACGCGCGTATTTGGCCGCGTTCGTCAGGGCCTCTGCGACGACGTAGTAGGCCGCCACCTCGACCGGCTCCGGCAGCCGCTCCTCGGCGCGCACGGCCATCTCGATCGGGATCGGCGATCGGCGCGCGAGCGTCCTCAGCGCCGGCCCCAGCCCGCCCTCGGCCAGGATCGCGGGGTGAATCCCGAGCGCGATCTCACGCAGCCCGTCGAGCACACTGGTCAGTCCATCGACGACGTGGGACAGCTCGGCCCGGTACTTGCCGAGCTCGGGCGGTGCTGCCGCCTGCGCTGCGCGCAGCTCGAGCGCGAGCGAGACGAGCTGCTGCTGCGCGCCGTCGTGCAGGTCGCGCTCGATCCGCCGCCGGGTCGCGTCGGCGGTGGCGACGATCCGCGCGCGCGAAGCGGCGAGCTCGGCGCGGCTCTCGGCATTCGCGATCGCCGTCGCCACGAGTTCCGTGAACTCCGCCAGACGTCCCTCCGTGTCGAGGGGCAGAGGCTGGTGGGTCGTCGAGGCGACCGTCATCACACCCCAGAGGCGGCCCTCGACAACGATCGGCGCCCCCACGGACGAGCGCAAGCCCGCCTCGCGGGCGGCGGCATGGCCTTCACCGGGCACTCCCTCATAGCTGTCGATTCGTCCGGGCCGACCGGTCTCGAAGACCAGCCAGGCCACAGTCCCCCTCTCGTGGGGGAATCGCGTTCCGGCGTGGACGTAGCCGCCGGTTCTGCTCCAGCTACCGACCGCGGTCGTGCCATCAGTCTCGTAGCGGCTGAGGCCGGCAGCATCCGCGGGAACCACACGACCGGCCTCGGTGATCACCGCTTCGATCACCTCGGCCGGCGGCGCCGCCTGGGCAACGAGCGTCGCCACCCGCCGCAACGCCGCCTGCTCCTCCGCGAGCCGGGTGAGCTGCTCGCGGCTCTCGGCATTCGCGATTGCGGTCGCGACGAGCTGAGTGAACTCCGCCAGGCGCTGTTCTGTGTCGGGGGGCAGGGGCTGGTCGCTCCTCGAGACGGCGGCCAATACACCCCAGAGGCGGCCCTCGATGGTGATCGGCACCCCCACGGACGAGCGCCAGCCCATCTCGCGGGCGGCGGCAGGGGCTGCGCCGGGCGCGTCTGCGTAGCTGTCTATCCGCGCAGGCTGGCCGGTCTCGAAGACCAGACCGGACACGGTCCCCTCGAGGGCGAATCGCGTTCCAGCGTGGACATAGCCGCCGCTTCTGGTCCAGCCACCGAGCGCGGTAACCGTGCCGTCGGTCTCGTAGCGGGTGAGAGCGGCACCCTCGGCGGGAAGCAGCTGGGCGACCTCGACGCTCACCGCCTCGAACACCTCGGCCGGTGGCGCTCCGCGGGCAACGAGCGTCGCCACCCGCCGGAGCGCCGCCTGCTCCTCCGCCAGCCGCCCCAGCTCACCGCGATCCTTGGCGCCTGGGTGCTCTGGCCGGCCGGACGTGCCCATCGCGTCACGGTACCCCACAAGCGCTCGTGTGCGACGAGCCGAACGCGGGTGGTGCTGGCCGACGTGGTGTGACCTGGTGCGGATCTGCCGTCGGCCTTCGCCCCGCGTCACGGCGTCGCCGAGAGCCGGGGCAGGTCCTCGAGCTTGAGGGCGAGCTCGACCTGCAGCCGCAGGTCGCCGCGGGCGGGGTCGCCGCCGAGCAGGCGGCGGATGCTGCGCAGCCGATAGGCGAGCGTGTTGGGATGGACGTAGAGTCGCCGTGCGGTCTCGTTGGCGTTGTAGTCGGCCTCCACATAGGCGCGCAGCGTCGCCAGCAGGTCGGTGCCATGGGCGGCGTCGTAGCGCCTGAGCTGCCCCAGAGCGTCCTCGACGAAATCGCGCCGATGCCGCGATCCGCCACCGCCGAGCAGGACACGGTAGACGCCGAGGTGCTCGAAAGCCAGCGGACGGTCGGCGACGTCGAGTCTCCGCGCCACCTCGAGGGCCTGCTCAGCCTCGTGCAGCCCGTGCGCCAGCTCGCGGGCGCTGCACACGGGGGAGCTGACGGCCAGGTGGACGCGCGCGCCCGGCCCGACCCGCTCGGCCGCGGCGCGGACCCGGTCGAGCAGCTCCGCGGCGACGTCCAGGTCTCGGGCCAGGTTGTCAGGGGCAGAGGGCAGCAGCAGCAGAAATCCGGACCGCCATGGGACGACGGCGGCAACGCCGACGACCTGGAGGCAGTCCCGCTGGACCGCGGGGTACAGGCGCGCCTGGGGCACCTGCACCTCGTCCCTCCATCGCGCGCTCCGCTCGCTGGTGGGCTGGCGCCAGCTTGCGTGCATCTGCGCGAACCGCCACGGTCCAGCGATCGTGTAGCCGAGGTCGGCCAGTATCCGCTGGATGTCGTGGTCGTCGCGGTACTCGCCGCTGGAAAGATCCCGGAGCAGGTCTCCCTTGAGCCGCAACTCCAGCTCGTAGGAGGTCCGCTCGTGCAGCATCTCCAGGGCGAAGATGGTCGCGGCGTGCTCGATCGCCCGTGCGTCGATGTGGTCGAGCGGGGCGGCGCCGTCCCAGACCGCCAGGTAGCCACCGAAATGGCTGCCCACGGCGATCGGCGCGAGCGCGGGCCGTTCGCCGCGCTGCTGACCGCCCTGCCACCAGTTGTCGCCATGACCGTCGCTGAGCCAGCGCCCGTGCGGCTGCAGCTCGTCGGGCCAGCGGGCGGTGGCGAGCGGCCGCAGCGCCGGGTCGAGGACCATGACCGGGCGGCCCACGAGATCGGCGAGGCGCTCGGCCAGCGGCGCCATGCCGGGCGCGTCGAACGCGGTCCGCGACAGCTCGCGCTGCAGGAAGATCGCGCGCTCCAGCTGGCGCCCCTGCTCGCGGACCTGCCGGAACAGGTGGGCGGACTGGACGCTGACGGCCAGCAGCGGGGCGACCAGCGTGAACAGTTCGAGGTCGTCGTCGTCGAAGGCGCCGCGCCGCTTGTTGATCGCGTGGCACACGCCGATCGCCTGCCCTTCGACGACGAGCGGGACGCTGAGCGTGTTGCGCGCGTGGAACATGTCGACGAACCGCCGGATCAGCCGCGGGTCGTTCGGGGCGTCATTGGTCATGTATGGGCGACCTGACAGGAACACCTTGACCGCGTTGCCGCCGTCCCGCAGCGCCACGTGGTAGACGCTGATCAGCTCCGGGTCGTCGATGCCGAATGCCGGCTGTTGCAGCACCAGCTCCGAGCGCTGCGGGTCGTACAGCAGGAACCCAGCGCTCTCGACGTCCAGCAGCTCGCTGATGGTCCTGATCAGCGCCGCGAGCGCCTCCTCGTAGTCGGCGGTCGAGGCCATCGCCCGGCCGACCTGCATGAGGGCGTGGACACGGCGCTCCTCGAGCTCGACCCGCATCAGCATCCCCTCCTCATGCCCGGTCTGGGGCATCGTAACAAGCACCGGCCGCAAAGTCTGTGGGAGCGGCACATGGAGCCGACCCGCGAGGCGGGCGACGCTGCTCCGGACAGCCGTCGGGCGAGGGGAGGCGCATGTACACCGTCGACATCGACACCGGGGGGACGATGACCGATGGGCTCGTGTCGGACGGCACGACCCTGGTCACCGCCAAGGTCGACACCACGCCACATGATCTCACCGTGTCGTTCCGCGAGGTCCTCGTGGAGGCGGCGCAGCGGCTGGGCTTTGGCGACGACCTCGGCGCCTTCCTCGACGAGGTGTCCATCATTCGCTGGACGACGACGATCACCTCGAACACGCTGGGCGAGCGCAAGGGCGCCAAGCTGGGGCTGCTCGTCCGACGGGGCAGCGAGCGCAGTCTCTACGGCGACGGACCCTCACCCGCGATCGGCACCCTCGTCGCCGAGCGCAACGTGATCGGCCTCGGCGACGAGGCCGACGGGCAGGGCGTGCTGGACGGCGTCCGCCGGCTGCTCGAGGACGGCGCCCGCCGAATCTGCGTGAGCCTGGACAGGTTCCCGGAGACGAGCCGGGAACAGGCGGCCAAACGGGTCATCGAGGCGCAGTACCCCGACCACTACCTGGGTGCCGTGCCGGTCCTGCTCGGCAGTGAGATGGCCGAGGTCGACGACGCCGCGACCCGGACACACTGCGCGCTCATCAACGCCTATGTGCACGGCCAGCTGGCGACCTCGCTGTTCAAGGCCGAGGACCTGCTCCGCTACGACGAGAGGTGGACGGGCGCCCTCCTTGTTGGCCACACCAACGGCGGCGTCGCGCGGGTCGGCAAGACCAAAGCCGTCGACACGATCGAGTCAGGACCTGTCTTCGGCACCCATGCCGCCGCGTGGTACGCCCGGCGGTACGGGCTCGACCAGGTCGTCTGCCTCGACGTCGGCGGCACCACCGCCAAGGCCAGCGTGGTGGAGGCCGGCAAACCCCGCTACACCCGCGACGGTGACGTGTTCGGCATCCCGGTCCGGATTCCCCTCGCCCTGCTGCGATCGGCGCTGCTGGGCGGCGGCAGCATCGCGCGGCCCGACGGCGCGGGCGGGGTGACCCTGGGCCCCGAGAGCATGGGCGCGGCGCCGGGACCTGCCTGCTACGGGCTCGGCGGGGACCAGGCCACCCTGACCGACGCGTTCCTCGTGCTCGGCTATTTGGACCCGGCCGGGTTCCTCGGCGGCCGCCGCAGGTTGGACGTTGACAGTGCACGGGCGGCGCTGGAGCGGCGGGTCGCCGAGCCGCTTGGCGTCTCGGTTGACGACGCGGCCCGCAGGATCGCCGACGCCGCGGTCGGGACGGTCGCCGAGCTCGTCGGCTCGACCCTGGCGCGCGCCGGGATCGACCTCGGCGAGGCGGTGCTGTTCGCCTACGGCGGCAACGGCGGGCTGTTCGCCGGCCCGGTCGCGGAGCGCCTCGGCATCGGCAGCGCGCGGGTATTCGAGCTCGGCCCGGTCCTGTCGGCGTTCGGCTCGGCGGTCTCCGACGTCGTGCACGTCTACGAGCGCAGCCTCGGCGTGGCCGCCGTGGAGGACCACGACGCGGTGGTCACCGCGGTCGGTGATATGGAGGCGGCCGGGCGGCGCGACCTCGCCGGCGAGGGCTTCGACCCGGACAGGGCCGAGATCGACGTCGAGCTCGAGGTCCACGACGGCGGCGGGCGCCGCACGGTCCGAGCCCGGGACGCCTCCTCGGCGCTTGCGGGACTGGATGGCACGACCCGCGTCGACGTCGTGCGGGTGCGGGCCCGCCAGCGCCTGGAGCCCTGCCAGCCGCCGCGCCGCGCTGGCGGCGGGGAGGCCGAACCGGCGCTCCGAACACTGCTCCTCACCGACGGCGGCACCACGCGCGCCCCGGTGCACGAATGGACCGGCCTGATCCCTGGCAGCCGCGTCGACGGCCCGGCGCTCGCGGCCGGCGGAAGCATGACCTGCCTGGTCCCGCCCGGTTGGGTGCTGGAGGTCGACGATCTCGGCGACGCCGCCCTGCGGCGCGGCCGCTCAGCCCACGGGGAGGCGCAATGACCGCGCGACTGCGTTTCACGGAGTACCTCGACCTCGATCTGGACAAGGAGGTATGGCGCTGCAACCGCTGCGATGCGGTGCTGACCTCCGCGCGCAACCTCTACAAGCAGGGCTGCCTGGTGTACGACCGTGACCCCCGGGAGATCCACCCTCCGTTGCTCGAGGGGGACTACACCTTCTCCCCCGATCCCGAGTGGGTCCGCATCCTCGAGTTCTACTGCCCGTCGTGCGGCGTCCAGGTCGAGACGGAGTACCTGCCGCCGGGGCATCCGATCACCGCCGACATCTCCATCGACGTCGACCGGTTGAAGCAGCGGATCGCGGCCGGCGAGATCCAGGTGTCGGACGGGCGGCTGGTCGTCCCCGGTCGCGAGGGGGGTGCGCGATGACGTCGGAACAGCTGTCCCCCACCCAGCTCAACTCCGTCGACATCGACGTCGGCGGCACCTTCACCGATGCCGTGCTCACCGTCGACGGGCGGCGCTGGATCGGCAAGGCGCCGACGACCCCCTACGACCTGTCAGTGTGCTTCATGAGCGCGATCGAGGAGGTCGCGATCGAGGCCGGCCAGGACCTCGAGTCGCTCCTCCCCCGCCTCGGCGTTGTCCGATACTCGACGACCGTGGCGATGAACCGCCTCATCGAACGCCGCGGGCCCCGCGTAGGGCTGATCACCACCGAGGGCCACGAGGACGCGGTCCTCATCGGCCGCGGTGCCCAGTGGACCGACGGGACGCGCCTGGCCGAGCGCCGCAACCTCGCCCTGCAGCGCAAGCCGACCCCCCTGATCCCACGGACGATGATCGTCGGCGTCAAGGAGCGGATCGACTCGACCGGTCGGGTGATCCGGCCGCTGGACGAGGACGACCTGCGGCGCAAGCTGGGCGTGCTGATGGACCGCGGAGCGCGGTCGATCGTCGTCTCGCTGCTGTGGAGCTTCGCCAACCCGCAGCACGAGCGACGCGCCAAGGAAATCATCCGCGAGGAGTACAAGGAGTACCACATCGGCTACCTGCCGGTGGTGCTGTCCAGCCAGGTCGTGCCGAAGCTCGGCGAGTACGAGCGCACCATGACCGCGGTGCTGGACGCCTACCTGCAGTACTCGATGCAGACCGAGCTGTCGGCCATGTGGGACCGGCTGCGCGAGCTCGGCTACCGCGGCAGCTTCCTGATGATCCACAACTCGGGCGGCAGCGGCGAGGTGTTCAAGACCACCGCCAGCCGTACCTACAACGGCGGGCCGGTGTCGGGGCTGATGGGCTCGTATCACCTGGCGACCTCGCTGGGCTACAAGAACGTGGTCGCCGGTGACATGGGAGGGACGAGCTTCGACATCGGGCTGGTCGTCGACCAGAGCGTCCGCAACTATGAGTTCCGCCCGATCATCGACCGGTGGATGGTCGGCATCACCATGCTCCAGACCCTGTCGATCGGCGCCGGCGGCGGGTCGATCGCCTGGATCGACCACGATCTGGGCGGCCAGCTCAACGTCGGCCCGCGCAGCGCCGGCTCGGACCCCGGCCCGGCCTGCTACGACCAGGGCGGCACCGAGCCGACCGTGACCGACGCGGACGTCGTGCTCGGCTACATCAACCCCGATACCTATTACGGGGGGCGGATGCCGCTGAACCGCGACAAGGCCGAGCGGGCCGTCCGCGAGAAGATCGCCGAGCCCATGGGCATCCCGGTCGCGGAGGCCGCCGCGTTGATCCGCCACATCGTCGACCAGAACATGAACAGCGCGATCAAACGGGAGATCCACCTGCGCGGCTACCACCCAGAGGACTTCGTGCTGTTCGCGTTCGGCGGGGCCGGGCCAACCCACGTGTCCGGCTTCCTCGGCGACCTGGGCGGGGCGGTGATCTTCCAGACAGCGCCGGTGTTCTGCGCGCTGGGCTCTTCGATCATGGACATCGTCCACGTCTACGAAACCTCCCGCCGGATGATCGTGATGGCGCCGATGACCCAGGAGCTGACCACCGAGTACGAGGTATTCAACGGGGTCGTCGATCAGCTGGTCGAGCAGGCGAGGGCCGATCTGGCGGCCGAGGGCCTGCCGGCGGACAGGGCCGAGTTCAGCCTCGAGCTGGACATGCTTTACGGCGGCCAGGTCAACGTGAAGCGCACCGCCTGCCCGGTGCTGCACCTGCGCAGCCGGGACGACGTCCAGGCGCTGTACGACGAGTTCGAGCGCGAGTTCTCCGAGGCGTTCAGCCCCCTGGTCGTCAACAAGCCCGGCGGCGTCTACCTGGACAACTTCGTGCTGAAGGTGAGCGTGCCAACACCGAAGCCGACCTTGCCGAACCTGCCCTCGCAGCCCGCGGACGCCGGCGCGGCGCTGACCGGCAAGCGGCGGGCCTGGTGGCCGGGCCAGGGCTGGACCGAGACCTCCATCTACGAGGCGGACGCGCTGCGGCCCGGCCACCTGATCGACGGGCCGGTGATCGTCGAGGCCCCGCTCACCACGGTGGTGGTCCCCCCCGGCATGCGCTACACGATCGACCAGCACGGCCTCGGCCTGCTGCAGGCCGCCGAGAACGGGAGCGCCCGATGATCCCAACGTTGGAGCAGAAGCTGGCCTGGCTCAAGCCCACGCCGATCCCCGACGGGGAACGCGGGTCCATGCGAACGCTCGGCCCCGGGGAGTTCGAGATCGGCTTCCAGCGGACCAACGACATCCTCGACGAGGGCATGGAGGTGTTCGTCCGGTCGTGCCGCAGCGCGATGGGCATCGCCGGCGACTCGCTGGTGGGGATCTTCACCGCCGATGGCGACATGGTGAACGGCTCCTGCGGGACCTACCTGCATGCCGTGATCCCGCCGCTGGTCATCAAGTTCATCCTGCACAACTACCGCGGCAACCCAGGCGTCAGGGACGGGGACCTGTGGTTCGCCAACGACGCGGTCTACGGCGGCATCCACAACCCCGACCAGCTCGTGGCGATGCCGGTGTTCTTCGAGGGCGAGCTCATCGCCTGGACTGCGGCGCTGGTCCACACCACAGAGACCGGCGCCTCCGAGCCCGGCGGCATGCCGATCGGGGCCACCGCCCGGTTCGAGGAGGGGCTCAACCTGCCGCCAACCAAGATCGGCGAGAACTTCCAGGTGCGCGACGACATCGTGACCATGTTCGAGGCGTTCGGCATCCGCGCGCCGCAGATGGTCGCGGTCGACCTGAAGGCGCGCTGCACGACCGCCGACCGCGTCCGCACCCGGCTGCTCGAGTTCTGCGAACGCGAGGGCGTCGACTACGTGAAGGCGCTGTTCCGCCGGATGCTCGAGGTGGCCGAGGAGGGCGCCCGCGCCCGCATCCGCACCTGGGCCGACGGGGTGTACCGCTCCACCCACTTCGCCGACGCGGTCGGGCTGAACCAAGGCCTGGTACGCAGCTGCTGCATGACGCTGACCAAGGAGGGCGACCATCTGCTGGTCGACTTCACCGGCACCGGGCCGGAGACGCCCTCGTCCTACAACGCCCACCCACAGGCCGCGATCGGCCACTTCGCCAACTACGTGTACGAGTACCTGTTCCACGACCTGCCGATCAGCAACGCGACGTTCGCCCCGATCGACTTCGTGTTCGAGCCGGGCTCGTGCCTGTACCCCGATGTCCGAGCCGCGACCAGCAACTCGGTGATGATCGCCACCGGCGTGATGAGCGCGGTGCACAACACCTTCGCCAAGGCCGTGTTCTCCACCGAGCACTGGCGGCAGGCGGGCGCCTCGCAGGGCAACGGCGGCAACGCGGTGGTGCTCGCCGGCATGTCCCAGTGGAACTCGCCGTTCGCCGACATGCTCGCGTACTCGATCAACACCGAGGGCCAGGGCGCGCTGCCAGAGATGGACGGCATGAATGCCTTCGGGTTCCCGTGGTGTCCGGCGGGCAGGGCGCCGGACGTCGAGCTGGTCGAGAACGAGTTCCCGCTGTTCATCCCGATCTCGTCGCACTGGAAGGACTCCGCCGGCCACGGCAAGTACCGTGGCGGGGTCGGCACCGCCCAGCTGTGGGTCGCCCACCACGTGCCGATGGTGTTCATGATGGCCATCGCGGACAACTCCAAGATCCAGACGCCGCAGGGCCTGTTCGGCGGCTACGCCCCGTGCACGATCCCGGGCGTGAGCGTGGCCGGCGCGGACCTGATGCAACGACTGGAGGCCGGGGACGCTATCGACCTCGACATCACCGAGGTGCTCCGCTCGCGCACTATCGGCGGCCAGTGGGGCAACGAGTTCCAGGGCCGGGCGCCCCGGCCGTACATGCAGAACGACGTCATCACCGTCGCGTTCGCGACCGGCGGCGCCGGCTACGGCGACCCGCTGGAGCGCGACCCCGAGGCGGTCGGCGACGACATCGACAAGGGTCTGGTCTCCGAATGGGCCGCCGAGCACGTCTACCACGTCGCCTGGGATCCTGAGCGCAGGCGGGTCGACGCCGCTGCCACCCAGCGGCGCCGCGCCGACGAGCGCCAGGCGCGTATCGCGCGCGGCCGTCCCTACGAGGAATTCGAGGCGGAGTGGTTGCGGCGCAAGCCGCCGGAGGAGATCCTCACCTGGTACGGCAGCTGGCCCGACGCCAAGCCGCTCGCGCCGCTGATGCGTCCCTGACCCCACCCGGCGATGCCCGCGCCCGCGCCTCCCGCCCGAAGCCGCGCCAAACTTCTCGCCAGGCACGGCCGGGCCTCGCCCGCGCTGGTGTGCCCGCTCGTCCTCGGCCAGGCAGCGGAGATCGAGGCGCTGCCGATGCAGTGGTTCCTCACCGACGCGACCAAGCTCGCCAACGGGCTGCGGGCGCTCCACGGGGCGCTCGGCAACGACGTGATCGTCACCGCCGCCGCCGATGGCCTGGCCGCGGCCGCGGCTGGCGCAGGGTCGATCACCGCCCACCCGCGCGTAACGGCAGCGGTCGAGGCCACCCGGCGGCTCGCGGCCACCGCCGATGACGCGGCGCTGGCGGTCGCGCTGTGCGGGCCCGCGCGGCTGGCGGCGCAGCTCGGACACTCGCCCACCGACCACGCGGTGCTGGAGCCGTGCGGCGCCATGCTGCTGGCGCTCGCCAAGGCCTTCCTGGAGGCCGGGGCGAACCTGCTGCTGGTGGTGGAGGCCGAGGCGCTGCCGGCGGCGTCTGGCGACAGTTGGCGCTCGGCGGCCACCCCGCTGGTCAACGTCGCTCGCTTCCATCAGGCCGCGGCGGTGGTCGTGCTGGCCGACCCCGCGAGCGCGGCGGTCGCGCCGCGCGGGGCGGTGGTGTGCCTGCCGCCGTCGGATGCCGGCGCTGGTCAGGGGATCGCGTTGAGCGCGGACCCGGCCGCCTGGGGGCCGCCGCCGCCCGGCGCCCCTCTGGTCACCTCGCTCGGCCCGGTGCGCGGGGGGTTCGCCGAGTCCCGGGCGGCGGTCGGGATGCTGACCGCCGCCGTCGCGGGGGTGTGAGCCATGCCGCAGCCCTACTGGGACCCGGAGCTGGAGACGGCGCCCTGGAAGGAGGTGCTGAACTGGCAGGCGGCGCTGGTCGTGCCGTTCCTGCGCGCGCTGCCAGGGCGCTCGGCGTTCCACCGCACCCTGCTCGGGCGGGCGCGCCTGCCCGAGCACGCGGCCGACCTGGACTTCCTCGCCGACCTCCCGTTCACGACCAAGGACGAGATCCGCCGCTCGCAGGCGGAGCGGCGGCCGGGCGAGCCGTTCGGGCGACACCAGGGCGTGCCGCTGTCGGCGGTGGTCCAGATCCTGTCCTCCTCGGGCACGACCGGCGAACCGGTCATCTTTGCGTTGACCGGCGCCGACCTGGAGGTTTGGCGCGACGGGATCGCGGCCGGCTTCTACACCGCAGGGATCCGCGACGACGACGTGGTCGCGCACCTCGTCGGGCTGCCCGGCGTGGCCGGTGGCCTGCCGTACGCCGACGGCTTCCGGCGGATCGGCGCGACGCTCGCCTGGATCGGCGGGCTTCCGACCGAGCGGATCATCCAGATGATCCCGCGCCTGCAGGCAAGCGCGGTGCTGGCCACCACCTCGTTCGGCACCTACCTGGCCGACCGCTGCCGGGACCTGATCGGCCGGGACGCCTCCTCGCTCGGGGTGCGCAAGCTGCTCGGCGGCGGCGAGCCAGGGCTCGGCCAGCCGGAGATCCGCGACAAGATCACGCGGGGCTGGGGCCTCGACCAGGTCCGCGAGGTCATGGGCCTCGGCGACGTGATGTCGCTGCTGTGGGCGGAATGCGAGGCCGAGGGCGGGATGCACTTCTGCGGCCAGCGCTCGGTGGCGGTCGAGCTGATCGATCCCGCCAGCGGCGCGGTCCTGCCGTGGGAGGACGGCGTCCGTGGAGAGGCCGTCTACACCACCTTCGCCAGGGAGGCGACCCCGGCGCTGCGCTACCGCTCCGCCGACCACCTGGCGGTGACCGCAATGAGCTGCGCGTGCGGCCGTACCGCCCCCCGCATCCGCTGCGTCGGTCGCACCGATGACATGCTGATCTACAAGGCGATGAACGTCTTCCCGAGCGCGATCCGCGACGTCGTCATGCAGTGCTTCTCCGACGCTGTCGAGCCGTATCTCCGCATCTGGAAGGATCGTGCCGACCAGGTCCGCTACGACACCGCGATCCCGGTCGACGTGGAGGCCTCGCCCGGGCTCGCCGCGGGACGCTACGAGGAGGTCGCCCGCGCCATCGAGCGCGAGCTGCGGGGCCGGCTGCAGATTCGCGCGGACGTCACCATTCTGGGGCCTGAGACGTTGCCTCGCACCGCCTACAAGACCCCGTTGCTGCATGTGCGCGAACAGTCGGGGGCCCAGAGCACATGAGGTCCCCGTCCCGCTGACTGGAGTGAGCCGATGTACTTCCGTGACGCCTGCATCCCCGTTCGCCTCGGCTGGTCCTCGCCGTTTGCTCGTTGGCAAGGTCCGCTGGCGGAGCTCTCGAGCATCGATCTGGCCGTCAATGTCACCGCCTGCGCGCTCTCCGACCGCGGGCTGCCTGCATCCGAGGCAACCGGGATCGTCTTCGGCTGGACCGTTCCGCAGCCGGAGATCTTCTATGGCGCATCCACCGTGGCCGCCCGCATCGGCGCGCCCCATGCCACCGGGGCGATGCTGTCACAGGCCTGCGCGACCTCGGCCGCGTGCCTGGAAGCGGCGGCGCTGCGGGTGGAGGCGGGGCTGGACGAGCTGTCCATGGTGATCACCACGGACCGCACCTCCAACGGCCCGGTCCTGACCTATCCGGCGCCGTCGTCGCCCGGAGGAGCGCCCAGGCAGGAGCACTGGGTGCTGGACAGCTTCCGGCGCGATCCCTGGGGCGGGCTGGCGATGGTCGCCACCGCCGAGCGGGTCGCGGCCGAGGCCGGCATGATCCGGGAGCGGCTCGACCAGGTCGCCCTGCTGCGCTACCAGCAATATCAGGCGGCGCTCGCCAACGACCGAGCCTTCCAGCGCGCCTACATGGTCCCTGTCACCCTGCCGAGCCGGCGCGGCGAGCCGGTCGTGATCGACGGCGACGTCGGCGTCCACCCAACCAGCGCCGAGGGTCTTGCCAAGCTCGCCCCGGTCAACCCGGGCGGCGTGGTGACGTACGGCACCCAGACCCACCCAGCCGACGGCACGGCCGGCCTGGTCGTCACGACCGCCGCGCGAGCCCGTGAGCTGGCGGGCGGGGAGGGGATCGCGCGCATCCTCGGCACGGGCATCGCCCGCGCCGGCAAGGGCGAGATGCCCAAGGCTCCGGTGCCGGCCGCAAGGGCGGCCCTCGCCAACGCCGAGCTCGGCTTCGACGACGTCGACGCGGTCACCACCCACAACCCGTTCGCGGTCAACGACCTGTGGTTCAGCGACCAGACCAGCATTCCACTGGAGCGGATGAACTCCTACGGCTGCAGCCTGGTCTACGGCCACCCCCAGGGCCCCACGGGTGCCCGGCTCATCGTCGAGCTGCTCCACACGCTGCGCCTGCGCGGGGGCGGGATTGGCCTGTTCACCGGCTGCGCAGCCGGTGACACCGGCGCCGCCGTGGTCGTCCGCGTCGAGGACTGACGGCGTCGATCTCGGGACTATTCGCCAGGGGTTCGCTCCTACCATCAGCTGAGACCGGTCACGATCCGGGGCCCTGCCTCAGCGGTGCCCGCATGTCAGCGCCGTGTCAGCGCTGTGTCAGCGAGCCGGCAGGGCCGTGGCAGCCCCACAGCGTATCCTCTCACCCGAAACAGAATCGCCATCGAGGGCCGGGCGGCGGGCCCACCCGGTCGACCCGGCGGGGAGGCATTCGAATCGTGACGCTTGCGATCGAGGCTGAAAGGTTCGCCGGGCATGGGAAGGATGAAGCTTGATGTTGTCGAAGCGAAAGCGGTCCGGTGCGCCGGTGACCCCCCCGGCGGGTGACGGTCGCCCCGCGCTGCTGGTGGCCGAGCACGTCCGCAAGGTCTACCGCACCGGGGAGATCGAGGTGGCCGCCCTGGTCGACCTCGACCTCACGGTGCAGCAGGGCGAGATGGTGGCGGTGATGGGCCCGTCCGGGTCGGGGAAGACGACCTTGCTCAACTGCCTGTCCGGCCTGGACGACATCGACGCCGGCCGGGTCCTCCTGGCCGGGCAGGACCTGTTCGCGATGTCCGACGCCGACCGCACGACCCACCGGGCGACCTCGATGGGGTTCGTCTTCCAGGCGTTCAACCTGATCCCGGTGTTCACCGCGGCCGAGAACGTCGAGCTGCCCCTGCTGCTCGGCGGCGTGGGAGCCAAGGAGGCGCGCCGGCGCGCGGTGGAGATGCTGGAGCGGGTCGGCCTCCGCGACCGCACCGGGCACCGCCCGAACGAGCTGTCCGGCGGCGAGCAGCAGCGGGTCACGGTCGCCAGGGCGCTCGCGTCCCGGCCCGCGATCGTGTGGGCCGACGAGCCGACCGGCAACCTCGACACGCAGATGGCCTCCCAGGTGGTCGACCTGCTCCACGAGCTGAACGAGGTCGACGGACAGACGATCGTGCTCGTCACCCACGACGCGACGATCGGCCGGTCGGCCAGCCGGCTGATCCGCATGCGGGATGGCCGCCTGGTCGACGACGAGCAGCTCCCGCCGACCGAGGAGCCGTGGGCGGGCGGCCGCGACGCCACGATGCAGGTGGAGGGCTGAGCGTTGTACCCGAACCTCACGCTTCCCCTCGTGGCCCTGCTCGGGGCGGCGCTGGCCGTCGCGGCGTTCATCGCGGTGCGCCGGCCGTTCCTGCGCAAGCTCGCGCTGCGGCAGGTCGCCCGGCGCCGCGGCGAGGCGGCCCTGGTGATCATGGGGTCGGTGCTCGGCACCGCGATCATCATCGGCAGCCTCATCGTCGGCGACACCCTCAACTTCTCCGTCAAGCAGGTTGCCTACAAGAACCTCGGGCCGATCGACGAGATCGTCAGCTCGGCCTCGATCGCCAAGGGTGACGAGGCCGCCCGCCGGGTCGAGCGCCTCAGGGGCGACCCGGACGTCGACGGGATCCTGACGCTGCGCGGAGACCAGGCCGCCGTCACCCGCGGCAGCGGCAGCGGGCGCACGGCCGAGCCGCGCGCGAGCGTCTGGGAGGTCGACTTCGCGCAGGCGGCCGCCTTCGGCGGCGCCGCCGACGGCGGGTCGGGCCTCTCCGGCCCCGCGCCGGGCGCCGGCGAGGCGGTCATCAACGCCGACCTGGCCAAGGCGCTGGGGGCACGGGACGGCGACGTGCTCACCTTCTACCTGTACGGCCGGCCGACCGCGGTCCGGGTGGCCCGGGTCGTGCCGACCAAGGGCGTGGCCGGGGCCGGCAACGGCTCGGTCTCCCGCGACGCCTTCTTCACGCCCGGGACGCTCGTGCGGGCCGTAGAGGCCGCCCGTGCCACGGCGCCCGCCGCCGCGCCGAAGGGCGCTGGAGCGCCCGCGGGCGGCGGAGCGGGCGCCGGGCCCGGCGCGCCGGCGGCCGAGCCGCACACGTTCTCGTTCGTCTCCAACACCGGCGGGGTCGAGTCCGGCGACAAGCGGAGCGACGCGGTCGCGGCCAAGTTGAAGACCGTGCTTGGCCCGCTGGCCAGCCAGGGCACGTCGGTCGAGAAGCCCAAGCAGGACGTGCTCAAGGCCGCCGTGCAGGCGGGCAACGGCCTCGGCTCGCTGTTCCTGTTCATCGGCAGCTTCTCGATCATCGCCGGGGTGCTGCTGCTGGTGAACATCTTCGTGATGCTCGCCGAGGAGCGGAAGTCGGAGCTCGGCATGCTGCGGGCGGTCGGCATGAAGCGCGGGCGGCTGGTCCGCAGCTTCATCATCGAGGGCACCGTCTACGCGCTCGTCGCCTCGCTGCTCGGCATCCTCATCGGCCTTGGCGTCGGGCGCGCGGTCGTGGTCGTCGCGGCGCGGATCTTCAACGGCTTCTCGGACGACAACGGCGGTTTCAACCTGGCGTTCAAGTTCACCTCGGTCAGCATCTTCAACGGCTTCGCGATGGGCTTCCTGATCGCCTTTGTGACGGTGACGCTGACCAGCATGCGCATCAGCCGGATCAACATCATCGCGGCCATCCGGGATCTGCCCAACGAGGGCGGCCGCCGGCTCAAGCGGCGCTGGGTGGCGCTGTCGACCGTGGCGGCGGCACTGTTCGGCGCCCTGTCGGCGGTCGCGATCGCGGGCAGCAAGGGGGTCGGCGTCTACCTGTACCCGGCGCTCGCTGTGCTCGCGCTGTGCCCGCTGCTCGTCCGCCTCGTGCCCAAGCGCTGGGCGTACACGGGCGCGTCGCTGGCCGTGCTCGCCTGGGGGCTGTCGGCCAACACCCTGCGGCCGAAGGTCTTCGACGACGGCTCGACCGCGACGTTCATCGTGCTCGGGAGCCTACTGACCTTCTCGGCGGTGTTCCTGATCAGCCAGAACCAGGAGCTCCTGACCCGGCCGCTGCGGCCGCTGATCGCCCGCCCGACGCTGTCGGGGCTGGCCACCCGGCTGGCGGTCGCCTACCCGATCGCCCGCCGGTTCCGCACCGGAGCCATCCTCGTCATGTACGGGCTGGTCGTGTTCACGCTCGTGCTCATCACCGTGCTCGGCAACCTCATCGGCGCGACCACCGACAGCGAGGTCGCCAACGCCTCGGGCGGCTACGCGATCCGGGCCGACTTCAACCCGTCGGCGCCGGTCGCCGACCCGGCCCGGACCTTGACGAGTGGGCGCTTCGCCGGCCAGGTCGCCGCGGTCGCGCCGCTCACCGTGACCGACGGCAAGGTGACGAACCTCAACCCGAAGTTCACCGACCCGCTCGACGTCGCGGTGGTCGGCGCGGGCCCCGACCTCTCCGAGAACGGCCTGTTCCCGCTGACCAAGCGGCTCGACCGGCTCGGCGACGACCGCGCGGTCTGGCGGGCGGTCCAGTCCAACCGCGGCTACGTCATCCTCGACCAGTTCCTCGGGCAGAACGGCGGCGGCCCCGGGTCGGTCGCCTACAAGCCGGGCGACACCTTCACCCTGACCGACCCGCGCACCGGCGCGGCCGAGCGGAAGACGATCGCCGGCATCCTCAAGTCGGGCCTGGGCTTCCAGGGCATCGGCGGCCAGGCGTTCGCGAGCCCGATGATCATGAGCCAGACCGCGGCCCGCGCCCAGTTCGGGTCGGCTGCCAAGCTGGCCGCCGCCTTCGTCAAGCCGGGCGCGGGGGTCTCCGACGAGGCGCTCGCGGCCGAGCTGCAGGGCCAGTACCTGCCCGAGAGCCTGGTCGCCACCCGCATCCGCCATGAGGTCGAGCAGCAGTTCGCGGCCAACCGCGGCTTCTTCCAGCTCATGCAGGGCTTCCTCGCGCTCGGCCTGCTCGTCGGCATCGCCGGGCTCGGCGTCGTCATGGTCCGCGCCGTGCGGGAGCGCCGCCGCACCATCGGGGTGCTGCGCGCCCTCGGCTTCCAGGCGCACACCGTGCAGCGGGCGTTCCTCACCGAGAGCTCGTTCGTCGCCCTGGAGGGGATCCTGCTCGGCACCGTCCTGTCCATCGTCACCAGCTACCTGCTGTTCAGCAACGACAAGGACCTGAAGGGCGCCGGCATCGGCTTCCCGATCCCGTGGGCGAACATCGCGGTGCTTGTGCTCGCCGCCGCCGTCGCCTCGGTGCTGGCCACCGCCTGGCCGGCACGCCAGGCGGCGAAGATCCGGCCGGCGGTCGCCCTGCGTATCGCGGACTGACCGCCGCCGGTGAGGCGCGCCCGGGGTCCTCACCGGGCACGCCTTGTAGCCGTCGGGCCCGGTCACGATCCTCGGCCTCCATCGCGACCCATCCCGGGGCTTGGAGCCGGATCGCCTGGCCGGTCAGCAGGCCGCAGTTCGGTTCCGACCGGCCTGCTCCGGGATCCGCCCGAGTCCGTACGACCTCCCCGTCTACACGTCAGAGGCGCCTGTATTGACGCAGCGTATACTCTCAGTATATGGTCGCTTTATGAGCGTTCCTCTTACCCTCCTTGGCCTGCTCGAGCGGGAGCCGAGCCACGGCTATGACCTCAAGCGCGACTACGACGCCTACTTCGGCCGACGCAAACCCCTTCCGTTCGGCCAGGTCTACGCCACCCTCGGTCGCCTGGCCCGCGACGGGAAGGTGGTGGCCGCAGATGCTGAGCCGGGCGCGGGACCCGATCGCAAGCGCTACGTCATCACCGACCTGGGGGTTAGTGAGGTCGAGGCGTGGCTGACCGAGCCGGTCGAGCCGGAGCCGCACCTGCAGACGGTGCTGTTCGCCAAGGTGGTGCTGGCGCTGATGCTGGGCCGCTCCGCGGAGCGCTATCTGGATACCCAGCGTGCGGCCCACCTGCAGCGCATGCGGGAGCTGACCGAGATCAAGCGGACCGGCAGCTTGGTCGATGCGCTGCTGGCCGATCATGGCCTGTTCCATCTCGAGGCCGATCTCCGGTGGATCGATGTGACCTCGGCCCGACTGCAGGTCCTGACCGAGATGGTGCGTGCCTCATGAGCGCCGCCAGCGTTCCCGTAGCACTAGGTCAGCGTGATTGGCTCATCGAGGCTCGAGACGTGTATCGGTCGTTCGGTCAGACGCCCGCGCTCCAGGGCGCCTCCTTGTCGGTGGCCTCCGGGGAGATCGTGGCCATCATGGGCCCAAGTGGTTCGGGCAAGTCGACGCTGCTGCACTGTCTGGCCGGGATCTTCGAACCAGACCGCGGCGAAGTGTGGTTTGAGGGCCAGCGGCTTGACGGACTCGGCGAAACGAAGCGCACGCAGCTGCGACGCACGGCTTTCGGGTTCGTCTTCCAGTTCGGCCAGCTGGTGCCCGAACTGAGTGCGGCGGATAACATCGCCCTGCCGCTGCTGCTCAATCAAGTCAGCCGCAAAGCGGCGTACAAGGACGCAGCTTCGTGGCTGCAGCGATTGGGCCTGGATGAGTTAGGGGCCAGGCGCACCGGTGAGCTGTCCGGCGGTCAGGCGCAGAGGGTGGCGCTCGCGAGAGCGCTCGTGACGGAGCCCAGGGTTCTTTTTGCTGATGAGCCGACCGGTTCGCTTGACTCGCTAACGGGCGAGATGGTGCTGGACCTGTTGGTTGGTGTCGCTCGCGAAGAGGGCACGACCGTGGTTCTGGTGACCCATGACGCCCGTGTCGCCGCCTATGCCGGTCGCGCGGTGATGGTGCGTGACGGCAGGGTGACCACCCCCTCTGATGTGGTCGCCAGATAATGTTCCGGCTTGCCTTGCGGCTTTCACTGCACAGCGGCAGAGAAGCGCTCATCCGACTTATTGTCACGATGACCGCGGTCGCGGTCGGTGTGGCGATCCTGCTTGCTGTCCTCGCCGACTTCCACGCCTTCCAGGTCACCAACAACAGGCCGTTCTGGGAAGGTACCGGGTCAACACAAAACGGCCAGCTCAATGAGCCCACTTCGAACGTGGAACTGTGGCACTACAGCAATGACATCTTCAAGGGCCAGACTATTGAGCGGCTCGACCTCGCGGCGCTGGGACCGAACGCACCGGTTCCGCCGGGCATTGCCAGGCTCCCCGGTAGCGGCCAGTACTATGCCTCGCCAGCGCTCGCTGCGCTACTTCGCGCCACGCCACCTGATGAACTTGGTGATCGGTTTCCGGGTTCACTGGTTGGTACCATCGGCGAGAGGGCTTTGACCGGGCCGGATGAGTTGGTCATATTCGTAGGCTATTTGCCTGCTCAGCTGGCTGCGTTGCCCGGTACTATTCGCGTCAGCACCATAGCAACCGCCTCGGGGAGGCAAGTCTGGTCACCGTATTTCCGAGATGCGTTTGTCGTCAGCGCTCTGGCGTTCTTGCTCCCGATCCTCATACTGATCGGCACGGCCACGCGGCTAGCCGCCGCCCGTCGCGAGGAACGCTTTGCAGCGCTGCGGCTGGTGGGGGCCACTCCTCGCCAGATTAGTGTCATCGCCTCGGTTGACGCTATTGTGGGGGCGCTGTTGGGCACGGTCCTGGGCATAGGGATCTTTCTACTGGTACGGCCTGCCTTGGCAAACACGGCCATCACCAGTGCCCGATATTTCGCAAATTATGTCACGCCCACGGCTTCAGGCTATGTGGGCATCCTCATCACCGTGCCACTTGCGTCGGCAATCGCCTCACTGTTGTCGCTGCGGCGGGTCAGGATCTCACCGCTGGGCGTCAGCCGGAGGACAACACCTCCAGCGCCAAAGGTGTGGCGACTGGTGCCGCTATTGGTCGGCATCGCCCTGTTTATTGTAGGTCTAGCCGTCACCACGCCCAAATCCCTCGGCGCGCCCGCATTCCCCGGCCTCATCCTCATCCTGATCGGCCTGGTAGTGGGCGGCCCCTGGCTCACCACGCAGGCAGCGCGTCTCCTAGCACGGTCGGTGAAGGGCGCGGCAGCGCTACTGGCGGCACGGAGGCTGGCAGACAATCCGAAGGCCGCCTTCAGGACGGTGCGCGGACTAGTGCTGGCCGTCTTTCTTGGAACGATCGTCGCCGGGCTGCTCCCGGCGGTCAACTCGACGACAGCCACACCAAGCGCCAACGCGCTGAGCAACGTACTACTTGAAGGGTTTACGCCCGGCCCCATCTGCGGCAACAGTGTCAACTGTACCGGAAGCGGCCCGGACGGCCTAGAAAACCAGCCTGCCAAGCAAGCGGTAGCGTTGAAAGGACTCCCCCCACGGACCGGGGCCAGGCTGGTAAGCCAGTTGCAGGCATTCCGCGGCGCGACGGTATTCCCGATCTACTCCCTGCCGCAATCTCTTAATCCTAATCATCCAGGAGCCAATAACGGCATAATCAGCTGCGACAGTCTCAAGCAGTTGGTCGTGCTTGGAGGGTGTGCTCCAGGGGTCAAAGCCATCGAAGCCAACACCTTCAATCTGTACGGCGACAATCCCACGTTCACCACCCAGCCTATCGCCGGTCCTGGCCTGGGCAACTCGACGGTCTCGGACAATTTTACGGGCCTGTACCTGCAATCGGTGCTGATCAAAGTTGATAACCCGACGACGCTCGAAAGAGTCCGGACGTTTCTGACGACTCACACGCCACTGTCCGCATCAGGCGCCGCACCGAGAACATTTGGCGAAGCCGTCCAGGCGAGAGTCGCTGTCGGCACGACTGTACAACGGCTTGTGTTTATTGCGGTTGCCTTGACGTTGCTGGTTGCGGGCTGCAGCCTTGCGGTCGCCGTCGGCGGGGGGTTGGTGGAGCGCAAACGACCGTTCAGCCTGCTGCGTCTAAGCGGGACCCCAAGCTCCACGCTCTATAAGGTAGTGTATTTGGAAGGGATCTTGCCGCTTGTTACCGCTACGCTGGTGGCGGCAGGTACGGGATACGGTATATCAGTGCTAACGGTCGACAAGATGTCACCCAAAGGCACGCCCTTGCCAACTCTTGGCCACGTCTACTACCTAACCATGGGAGCTGGCTTAGCAATTTCCCTGGTGGTAATCCTTATTACGCTGCCACTGCTTGGTCGCATTACTGAGCCCAACAACGTGCGTTTTGAATGATTAGCACGATCATACGTATGTCGGCCATCCCTCGGCAGGGTCGGGTCGCCGGGGGGATCTCACCCCCGGGCTCCCATGGAACGGAGCGTGACAGTCTCCTGTCACTCCGCTCGTGCCGTCTTGATCATCAAGGGGTGCCTGACCCACGCCCAGTGGGCGAAGTAGCCGGGGAGCTGCGTGGTGATGCGGTCCCAGGCTGCGCGGGCCTTCCTGTGG
>WNGP01000345.1_pt1 | contig 35460 bp, 27 predicted proteins | sample 5407671 | NCBI WGS metagenome assembly WNGP01 (sample SAMN13153381, study PRJNA577476) | soil metagenome | isolation source: 40 cm soil or saprolite under Garry oak tree replicate 2 | place: USA:California | collected 2016-06-15 | reverse complement strand
CACGCCTGGGCCGTCGCGTCCAAGGACCTGCTCGTCGAGTTCCGCTCGCGGACGGCGATTCTCTCGGCCGCGGTCTTCGTCGTGCTCGTGCTCGTCGTGTTCAACTTTGGACGCGACCCCACCGCGATTTCCAACGTTGACCTCGCGCCGAGCATCCTATGGGTGACCTTCACCTTTGCGGCGATCCTCGCCTTGAACCGTGCGTTTCAGCTGGAGCTCGAGAACCAGGCGCTGGATGGGCTGCTGCTCGCGCCCATCGAGCGCAGCAGCATCTACGTCGGCAAGCTGATCGCGAATCTCGTCTTCGTGGCGACGATCGAGCTGATCGGTGTGCCGTTGCTCGCGTTGTTCTTCAACGTTCCGGTGCTGTCCTATCTCCTGCCGCTCGGCGCGCTGATTGCGCTCGCGACGATAGGCTTTGTGGCGGTGGGGACGCTCTTCAGCGCGATGACGGTGCGCACCCGCTTTGCGGAGCTGTTGCTGCCGGTCCTGTTGTTGCCGTTCATGATTCCACCGCTCAGCTGGGCGGTGCTCGCGACCGGACGCGTGCTCGCGGGCCGTCCCTTGAGCGAGATCGCAGGCTGGCTTAACATGCTGGCCGTCTATGACATCGTGTTCGTGACGCTCGCGATCTTTCTGTTTCCCGCCACGGTGAACGAATGAGAATGCTGCGCGTGGGGCGCTGGATCACGGCCATCGGACTGGCGTTGCTCGCCGGTGTGTACGTGCGCGCGCTCGCGTTTACGCCGGTCGAACAATCGCAGGGACTGGCCCAGAAGATCTTTTACCTGCACGTGCCGGCGGCGATCTGGGCTGAGACGGCGATGATCCTTGTCGGCCTCGCCAGCATCGTCTATCTGTTCACGAAGGACCCGCGGCTGGATCGGTTCGCCGCGTCATCGGCAGAGGTCGGCACGGTGTTCTGCGCGATCGTCCTGACGACGGGTCCGATCTGGGGCAAGCCGATCTGGGGCACGTGGTGGACCTGGGACGCCCGACTCACCTTTACCCTGTTCCTCTTCCTGCTCTACGTCGGATACTTGCTGCTCCGCAGTGCCATCCCCGATCCCGCGATGCGTGCGCGCTACGCGGCGGTGCTCGGCATCTGCGGGATGTGCGAAGTGCCGTTCATTCATCTGAGCGTCTACATGTTTCCGACGCTCCACCCCATGCCGATCGTGCTGCAACCGGGCCGGCCCAAGTTGCCGTGGAGCATGCTGAGCACCTGGCTCTTGTCCCTGGGTGTATTCACCCTGCTGTACGTGGGGTTCGTGGTGCAACGGTACGCGGTGAGTTATTTCCGTGAACAGCTGGAAGCAGCGGGGGAAGTCGGACATGCCTGAAAACGGCAACTACATGATCGCCGCCTACATCCTGGTCGGCGCCATCCTCAGCGGCTACGCGCTGTCACTGTACTTGCGCGCGCGCCGCAGCCTTCGCCCGTAACTCCGCGCGCGCCTCGGGGAGGCGGCTGTGCCCGTCCGGGACCTGCGTCGCCCAGAGATTGAGCGCCTCATCCGCCGCGCCATGATCGCCGGCATCGTAGAGCGCCTGGGCGTTATGCCACAGCGCGGTGGCGCCGCCGCCCGCGGCGTAGGCGCGCGCGAAGCGGGCCGCCGCTTCGGGAAAACGGGCGGTGCGCTGATACAGCGTGCCCGCGGCCATCGCGGCATCGGCGCGCTCCTCGAGCGCTAGCGCCTGCTCGAAGGCGCCGAGCGCCTCGTCTTGCCGGAACACCATCTGAAGCGCCTCACCGAGCAGCATCCAGGCATCGGCGTGATCGGGAAACCGCACGCTGGCCTCGCGCGCCGCGTCGACGGCGCCCCAGCGATCGTCGAGCGCACGCGAGAGATGCACGAGCGCGGGATACGTATCACCGAATCCGGGCGTGAACTTGCAGCCGAGCCTGAGCCAGGCGAGCGCGCGGCGCGGGGCATCGCGTTGCGCGGCCGCAGCGCGGCGCGCACAGAAGCGCCCGAGAGCGGCGCGGAATGAGCGAAACATTGGTTGATAATGGGTTGTGCCATGGTGAGATTGCAACGCCGGGGGGGCGGGGGCGGGGGCGGGGGCGGGGGCGGAGGCGAATTGACAGCTGTCGGATCACTCAAGGGGCGCCGCATTGTGGTCACGCGAGCCCGTGAACAGGCGGGCGACCTCGTGCGGGCGCTGCAGGACCACGGCGCCGAAGCGGTGATCGCCCCGGTGATTCGCATTCAACCGCTCGACAACCTCGGCGCGCTGCGCGCGGCGCTCACCGGCCTTTCCGCCTACCGTTGGGTCGTGTTCACCAGCCAGAACGCCGTGCAAATCGTGTTCGATCGCCTCGTCGCGTGGGGACTGACCCCGCGTGTTTTCTCGTCGACCTCCGTCGCTGCCATCGGAACCGCAACCGCCGACGCGCTCAGCGTGCGCGGCGTGGTGCCGGCGCTCGTTCCCGCCGAGTTCGTCGCGGAGGCGCTGGCGGATGCGCTGGTTCAGCGCAGCGGCGGGACGCTCAGCGGCGCCAGCGTGCTCATTCCCAGCGCCGAGGATGCGCGCGAGGCGCTCTCGACCGGCCTGCGTCAGCATGGGGCGAAGGTGGAAAACATCGCCGTGTACCGGACCGTGCCTGTGCAGACCGATCTCAGCGGGCTGGCGAAGGACATCAGCCGCGGCCGCATCGATGCGGTCACATTCACGTCGTCATCGACGGTTCGCAGTTTCGTCGATCTGGTGGGACGTCCCGCCGCCACCTCCGGCCGCTTCGTCGCCGCGACCATCGGTCCGGTCACGGCCGACACGGCGCGCGAGCTGGGTTTGCGCGAAATCATCGAAGCCGAGCCGCACACCGTTCCAGGTCTCGTGGAGTCTCTGGCGAGGCGGTTCGCATGAAGCTCGGCACGCGCGGCAGCCAGCTGGCGCGGTGGCAAGCGGAGTGGGTGCGGGATCGCCTCGCCACACAGGGGGTGCGGGCGGAGATCGTGGTCATCAAGACGCGCGGCGACGCGGAAGTGGACCGGCCGCTCCACGAGCTCGAGGGGAAGGGGTTTTTCACCAAGGAAATCGAGGATGCGCTGCTCGACGGCCGCATCGACGTCGCGGTGCACTCGCTCAAGGATCTTCCCACGGGCCTGCCACCTGGTCTGACACTGGGTGCAATTCCTGTCCGCCATGATCCTCGAGAAGCTCTGGTCAACGGCCGGTCATTGGCCGATCTCCCGCCGGGTACGCGCGTCGGCACGTCGAGCCTCAGGCGCGTCGCCCAAGTCCGGTTTCTGCGGCCGGATCTGGAGGTCGTTCCCCTGCGCGGGAACGTGCCGACGCGCGTCCGCAAAGTGGAGACTCACGACGGCCTGGACGCGGCGCTACTCGCGATTGCCGGGCTCGAGCGGCTGGGTCTGGGTGGCAAAGGCTCAGTCATCGACCCGCTTGACGTCATGCCGGCGCCGGGGCAGGGGGCCCTCGGCCTAGAGATTCGGGACGATGACAAGACGACGCGAAAAGCCTTGCAGGGGCTGCATGATCCGGTCAGCGCCGCCGCGGTCGGCGAGGAGCGCACGCTGCTCGCTGAGCTTGGCGGAGGCTGCCAGGCGCCGGTGGCCGCCTGGGTGGACGGAAATCGACTCTACGGACGCGTCACAGAGCGCGACGGTGCGTCCCAGCTCACGGCGTCCACGGATCTCGTTCCGAAGCACCGCGGTGCTGCCGGTGAAATCGTGGCGCGCTTGCTCCTGGCTGAAGGTGCGGGCACCTTACTCGCCCGATGAGCTCGGCTCAATTCCCGATTCGCCGCATGCGGCGGCTGCGTCGCACCGCCGCCCTACGCCGCCTCGTTGCGGAGACACATGTCGTGCCTTCGCAGCTGGTGTGGCCGCAGTTCGTTGTGCACGGCGAGGGAGTACGCCGCCCCATCGCGACTCTTCCCGGCGTGGCGCAGCTGTCCGTCGATCAGCTGGTGAAGGATGCGGAGCGCGCCGCCTCGCTGGGACTGGGCGGCGTCATCCTGTTCGGCATTCCGGCGACGAAAGACGCCACCGGATCGGAAGCCCACGACGAACAGGGGATCGTCCAGCAGGCGATCCGCGCGGTGAAGCGGGCGGTTCCGGAGCTGCTCGTCATCGGCGACGTCTGCTTGTGCGAGTACACCGATCACGGACACTGCGGCGTGATCCGGGACGGCGACGTGGATAACGACTCGTCCGTGTACTTGCTGGGTAAAATCGCGGTGATGCAGGCGCGCGCCGGTGTGGATCTGGTGGCTCCGAGCGACATGTTGGACGGCCGCGTCGCCGGCATTCGGAAGGCGCTCGATGCGGGCGGATTCTCGCATGTCCCGATCATGTCGTACGCCGCGAAGTTCGCGTCGGCGTTCTACGGGCCGTTTCGCGAGGCCGCGGGCTCGACACCACAGTTCGGCGATCGCCAGTCCTATCAGATGGCGGTCGCGAACGGCGATGAGGCGATGAAAGAGATCCAGCTCGATCTCGACGAAGGGGCCGACATCGTGATGGTGAAGCCGGCAGGGCCGTGTCTGGACCTCATCCGCCGTGCCAGGGACCGCTTCGGTGCGCCGCTCGGCGCGTATCAGGTGAGCGGCGAGTACGCGATGATAAAAGCTGCCGCGGAGCGGGGAATGCTGGATGAGTCACGGGCGATGTGGGAGTCGGTGACGGCCATTCGACGGGCGGGCGCGGATATCATATTGACGTATTTCGCGCCGACGATCGCAGAACAATTGTAGGTCCAATGTAGGGGCGCTGCATGCTGCGCCCCTACCTACGACAATACCTGCCGCACTCCCGGTTAGCCGATCCCGATTACCTCAGGTCCGTCGTACTCGGCGGCAGCAGCAGGTACCGCCACAGTCCCGCCGCCGCTGCGGCACCGATGAGCGGACCAAACCAGTACACGGCCTGGGCGTGCCAGTCCCACGCGATCAGCGCCGGACCAAAGGCGCGGGCGGGATTCATCACGGCGCCGGTGAGTGCGCCGCCACCGCCCAGCGCGCAGACCAACACGACCAGACCAACCGCAAATCCCGCGACGCGCTCTTTCTGCGGTGAGACGCAGGTGCCATAGACGGCACTGACGAGGAAGAAGGTGAAGAGCGCTTCCAGCGCGATCGCACCGAGCATGCTCATGGACCCCGAGACCTGCGGAGTGCCCAACGACGACATGCGCACGGCCGAGACGGGAAAGATTGCCTTGATGAGCAGCGCGGCCACGATCGCGCCGAGCAGCTGGGCGAGGACGTACTTACCGAGCGTCCACGCGTCGATCTGTTTGCCGAGCCACAACGCGAAGCTCACCGCCGGATTGATGTGGCCACCGGAGATGGGCAGCATGATCGTGACGACGACGGCGAGTCCGATGCCGTGGGCCAGCGCGATGGCCAGACCGGCGGCGCCGCCCTGGTTGGCGATAGCACTGCCTGCCCCGACGAGGACGAACAGCGCGGTACCGATGAATTCCGCTGCAGGAGCCCGGAGCGTCCGGTAGTTCACGTGTGACCTCGGGTTGAAAGCCGGGCCAATCTACCGACTGCCGCTGTCAGGCCGCAACACCAGCGCGGCGTTGATTCCCCCAAAACCGAATGAGTTTGACACGACCGCGGCGGGAGAGGCGGTCCGCCCCCCCCCAGGCAGGCAATCGAGGTCGCATTGTGGATCGGGGCGTTCGAGGTTGATCGTGGGCGGGAGCCAGCCGCGGGACAGGGCGAGCGCACAGATCGCCGCCTCGATGGCGCCGCTCGCGCCGAGCGCGTGGCCGTAATAGCCCTTCGTGCCGCTCACCGTCAACCGATAGGCGTGATCGCCGAATACCTGCTTGATCGCCGACGTCTCCGTCGGATCGTTGAGCGGCGTGGACGAGGCGTGCGCGTTGATGTAGCCGACGTCGGTCGCTGCGACATCGCCGTCGGCGAGCGCGAGCTGGATGGCGCGCGCGGCCTGCCGGCCGTCCGGCCGCGGCGCGGTCATGTGATACGCGTCGTTGGTGTAGGCGTGACCGACGATCTCGGCATAGATCCTGGCGCCGCGCGCGATCGCGCGGCTGCGCTCCTCGAGGACGAGGACGGCGGCGCCTTCGCCCATGACGAAGCCGTCGCGGCTCGCGTCAAAGGGACGTGAGGCACGCGCGGGATCGTCATTGCGCGTGCTCATCGCACGGATGATGCTGAACGCCGCGAACGTGAGTGGTGCGAGCGGGGCTTCGGCGCCGCCGGCGAGCATGATATCCGCCCGCCCGTCGCGCACGACATGGAAGGCCTCGCCGACGGCGATCGTCCCAGAGGCGCAGCTCATCGCGTTCGTCGCATTCGGACCGGTGAAGCCGAACTCGATCGCCATGTTGCAGCTCGCGGCGCCGCAGAACACCGCCAGCGCCAGCGACGGGTCCAGCCCCCGCGGGCCCTCGGCGAGATAGCGCGGCACCTGAGACTCCGCGAATGACACGCCGCCCAGCGCCGACCCCATCATCGCACCGGCGCGGTCGGGATCTTCTTTGCGTGGTGCGATCGCTGCGTCGGCCAACGCCAGACCCGCACTCGTGACGGCGAGCTGCGAGAATCGATCCAGGCGCTTGGCGCGCTTGGCATCGAGATGGTCCTGCGGCCGGAAGTCCGGAATCTCGGCGGCCATCCGGCTGCGGAATGGCGTTGGATCGAAGCGTGTCACCGTCCGGACCGCCGACGTGCGGGCCTGGAGCCCCGCCCACAGTCCATCGACTGCGGTCCCGATCGGCGTGACGGCCCCGACACCCGTGATGACGACCCGACGAAAACTTTTCATCGTGCTCCTTCGGCGGCGCGTTTGATTCCGGCCAGTGTGCGGGAGGCGATGCCATGAATGAACACGGGACCGATGACGAGATTCGCGGCGAGGCGTCCGATCACGGGCCACCTCGGCCCGTCCCACGTGTGCACGATCTCCACCTGGACGCCTCCTTCAGAACCTTCACCGTCCTCGACCAACCTCCACACGACCTGCATTCCCCGCGTGATACCCCGCACGTGCCGGTACCGGATTTCGCCCGCGGGGCGGTCTACGGTGATTTCGGACACCCACCACGTCGGGTACTTGATGGCGCCGAAGGGGCGCCAGGCGGCCATCTCGACCAGGCCGTCATCGAGGAAGCGGACCCAGCGGTAGTGCGGCAGGATCGCGGGCCAGCGGGTCACCCTGCTGGCGACGGCAAATACTCTGACGAATGGGGCGTGAACGCGAATGCGATCGACGGTACGCATCACCGGCTCAGGCCTGCGTATCCACCTCTATAGTAGAGAAGCGGCCGCCGGTCGGTCGCATCACCGCCGACCACCAGGCCGATGAAGATCGTGTGATCGCCGCCCGGCACTGCCGCCTGCTTCTCGCACTCGATATGCGCCACGACGCCATCCAAGATCGCAATCCCGCTCTGGTTTTCCCGGTAGCTGACCCCACGGAAGCGGTCTGGTTCGGAAGCCGCGAACGCCCGAGACAACGCTTCCTGCTCGGAGGACAGAATGTTGAAGACGAAATGCCTCCCCTTCTCCATCGCGGTGTGCATGTCGTGACGCTTTTCGACCGAGACGAGGACGAGCGGCGGTTCGAGCGAGACGGACGCGAGTGAATTGGCGGTCATCCCGATCGGTTCGCCGTCCGGCGACCGGCTGGTGAGCACAGTCACGCCGGTGGCGAACCGGCCGAGCAGCTGGCGGAACTGCGGCGGCTCAACGCCGCGTGCGGTCACAGGACCAGTCCTGCGAGGACGCGCGGCGTCAGCGCGGCGCGCGCGGGAATGCAGTTACCGGTTGCACGCACGAGCAGATCGGCGAGCTCGGGGCGCCGGAGCATGCGTCCCACGACGCGCTCGACCAGCGCGGGCCATCCCACCGCGATGCCGATCAACCGCTCGAGCAGCCATTTGCCGGTGAATTCGCGCCGCCGGGCGCGGGCGTAGTGCCCGAGGCTCGCGCCCGTCGCCAGCGTGTTGAGAATCGCCGCCGCGGCGAGCTCGGCGCCGCGCAACGCGCTGTAGATCCCCTGGCCGGTGAATGGATCGAAGAAGTCGGCGGCGTCGCCGACGAGCAGGGCGCCTCCCCCGCCCCCGCCCCCTCCGCCGCTGCTCGCGATCGGGCGGCGTGACCACCGCGCAAACGGACCGGTGGCCAGCACGCGCCGCACCACGCGGCGCGGATCGAAGCGACCGGCGACGGCGGGAAAGCGATCCAGCTCGGCGAAGAAACGACTGCCCCGTTCTGCTTCGGCGAACGGCACGACCAGCGCGACCGTCGTCACTCCGTCACCAATCGGGCCGAGGCCGACGTACCCAGGTCGTCCGACGTGCATTTCGCCGAGATCGTGGACGCCCGGAACGTCGGCGACGTGCGCCGTGAACGCCATGCGGCGCGGCCCGGCGGTGTGCACCATCCCGAGCCGCCGCGCGACGATCGAGCGCAGTCCGTCGGCGCCGACGATGACGCGAGCGCGAATCGCATCCCGTTTCCCGCTTCCCGCATCCCGGGTGATGACACCGGCCACAGCACCTGCGTCGTAAATCAGCTCCTCAACCTTCACACCCTCGCGAACCTCCGCGCCCGCGGCTTCAGCCGCGGCGCGTAGAATCGTGTCGAAGCGCGAGCGTGGGAGCGCGAAGCTGAACGTCTCGAAGCGGCCCACGACGCCTCTCCCACTCGGCGCGACCACTTTCATGCCGGTGAGCCGCGCCGGTGACGCCGCAGCGACGGCGGCGAGGACATCCTGGCCGAGCCGCTCCAGCACGCGCGTCGATTCGGGGCTCAAATACTCGGAGCAAGGTTTCTCACGTGGAAAGCGCGCGCGATCGAGCAGCAGGACACGCGCCCCCGCCCGCGCGAGTAACAGCGCTGTCGCCGACCCCGCCGGGCCGGCGCCGACGACGGCGACATCCCATTCGCGGCTCACGCGATGAGCACCGCGCATGCGGCTCCGGTCAGTGTTGCTGCCAGATTCACGGCGTCGTTGTCCACCCACCGAACCTTTCCCTGCAATGTCGCGCCGAGTAGCGAGTCCAGCAGCATACCGACGACTCCCGCAACCGCCACGACCACCTCGGACCAACCAGGGTGTGCTAATCCCGGGCCCATGGCCCGGGGCCCCAAAGCCACCGCGAGTGCTGCAATTACCGCGGCTCCCGCAACACCGCCCGCCGTGCCCAGCAGCGTCATACCCCCGTCTGTGCCCGCGGGGACGGGGCTACCATTCGTGATCAGGCGCGGCGGCGTGCGCGAATGCCGGCCGATCTCGCTGGCCCACGTATCCGCTGTCGCGGCACCCAATGCTCCCGCGAACGCGATCCAGCTTCCGGCGAGGGCGGCGAGTGCGGCCACGCCGCCGTTCGCGAGCACCTGCCTATGATTTCGGGTGGTCTTTTTCGATAGCAAACTCGACGAGACAAAAAAAGCGAGCATGAGCAGCAAGCCTCGCCATCCGAATCCCCAGATCGTCGCCAGGCCAACCGCGAGCGCCGCTGCGGCGCCGCGCCGGGTCAGCCATCTCACTCGCCGAACAACTCACGCAACACGCGCTTCTTGAGCTCCGCCGGCGCGCCCTGCGTACGGCACCGCGCGCGCAAGAACTTCAGGAACAACTCCTCGAAATCGTACTGCTCGCCGCACGGCGGGCAGTCCTCCAAATGATCGCGGATCTCCCGCTCGAGCTCGGGTGTGAGCTCCCGGTCCAGGAATTCGTAGAGATGTTCGACGCACTCGCGACAGTTCATGCGGGACTTCCTTTGATGTATCCCATCTCGACGGCGTAATCGTAGAGCTTGCCCTGCAGCAGCTGGCGCGCGCGGAACAGCCGCGACTTCACCGTACCGACGGGGATGCCGAGAATGCCGGCGATCTCCTGGTAGGACATCCCTTCGACGTCGCTCAGCACCAGCGTCTCGCGAAACGCGACCGGGAGCTGGTCGATGGCACGCAGCACCTCGTCATCCACGATGCGATCGAAGAAGGCGCCCTGTGGGTCCTCATCCTGCACCTCCGGGAAGACGGCGTACGGCTCGATCTTGTCCAGGTCTACGGTCTCGGGATGCCGGGTGCGGCGCCGGTATTCATTGATGAAGGCGTGCCGCAGAATGGTAAGCAGCCAGGCCTTGGCGTTGGTTCCTTTCTCATACTGGTCCCAGGCGCGATAGGCCTTGAGCATCGTCTCCTGCACCAGGTCGTCGGCGTCCGAGGGGTTGCCGCTGAGGCGGAGGGCCACCCGGTACAGCACGTCGAGATGCACCAGCGCCTCACGCTCGAAGCTCTCACGCTTTAGGTCAGGGGCGGCGTTCGTCATAGGTTTCAACAGAAGGCTCGTGAGGCATTGCAAGTTTCGCAATAGGGCGCCCGGTAGTAGGTTTCGCGCTCCGTGGTGCACAGCATCGTCCCGCTCGCCGTCCTCGAGGCGGTCAAGAATCTCGATACTCCCGTGGAAGACGGGCTCACGGAGTTCGCAGACGAACTGCTCGTCAAGCGCCTGGGCCTGTCCCCCACGATCCAGATGCAGCTGACCGAGTTCGAGCAGCTCGTGCGGAAGGACGCGCGGGTGGAGCCGTCGCACGTTGAAGCGCTGCTGCGCCTGGTGGGCCGGCGGCCGGACGCCGATCTCGTGTTCGCCGATGCGGGCAGGCGCGCCGCCCGCCGCGCCGTGAAGCGGATGTTCGCCCTGTCGCGGCTGTTCGGCCATGCCGCGGCGCGGCGCGCCGCGCGCGCGGTCCTCGGCGCCGAGCTGGGCTGGGAACAGCGGCTGCCCGTCGCGCGCGTCAGCGACCCGATCGCGATCCAGGCGACACCCGACGGCGCCGCCTGCGGGTTCTACGGTGCTGGGCTCGTCGAGCTGCTCCGACTGCTCGTCGGGTACGAGGGGGCGATGCTGCACGTCGCTTGCCGCGCGCGCGGCGGCCCGGCGTGTGAGTGGCGGGCCGCCGGGCCCGATCCGCGCCACCAATGACACTACTCGAGCAATTCGATTTTCCCGCCCTGCGCGAGCTGCTCGACACGCTCGGTGCCGATGGCTGGTTGTTGTACGACTTCCGCGGCATCAATCCCGCCGCCACCCGCGTCCTCGGCATCAAGGGCATGGGGACGCGCCGCTTTTTCGTGTTGTTGCCGCGCGAGGGCAAGCCGGTCGCGATCGCGCATCGCATCGAGCTTGCGTCATTCGACGGCTTCCCCGGCGAAGTCAGGGCCTACGCGGCGTGGCCCGAGCTGCACGACCAGCTCCGCGCGCTCGTCGCCGGGAAGACCGTCGCCATGGAGATCTCGCCGGCGGACGCCGTGCCCTACCTGGATCGTGTGCCGCATGGCGTCGTCGAGCTGATCGAGGGGTTCGGCGCAAAGGTCGTTTCGTCAGGGACGCTGATTACGCGCTTCGCGGCGCGCTGGTCGCCGACCGAGCTCGCGGGACACCGCCGCGCTGCGGAGGCGATTGCGGAGATCGCGGTGGCGACGTTACGCTGGGCCGGCAGTGAGCTGGCCCGCGGTGCGGAGGTTCGCGAAACGGCGATGCAGGCGCGGGTGATGGAAGCGTTCGGGCGCGCCGGCCTCGTCACCGACCATCCACCGATCGCCGGGTTTCAGGCGAACGCCGCGAATCCGCATTACGAGCCGCGGGCTGGCAGCGATCGGCGGCTCGCGGCGGGCGACGTGTTGCTGCTCGATCTCTGGGCCGGCGTCGCGCTGGGCACTGTGTTTGCGGATCAAACGTGGATGGGGTTCGCAGGACGCGAGCCGAGTGCCGACGTGCGCAAAGTGTGGGAGACGGTGCGCGGCGCGCGTGACTCGGCGGTCGCGTTGCTGCGGGATCGCTGGAAGAAGAAGGAGACGGTGACCGGGGCGGCACTCGACGATGCCGCGCGCGGCGTGATTCGCGCGGCCGGGTTCGGAGAGTATTTCGTGCATCGCACGGGACACTCGATCGATCGCGATCTGCACGGGTCGGGACCGCATCTCGACAACTTCGAGACCGCCGACGAGCGGGCGCTGATTCCCGGCGTCGGGTTTTCGGTCGAGCCGGGTGTTTACCTGCCGGGACGTTTCGGCATTCGCACCGAGATCAACGTATATCTGGGAGAGTCGGGCGCCGAGGTGACGCCGCAAAAACCACAACAGGAGTTGTTGCTGGTCTAGATCCCAATACAGATCCTTGTCTTCTGTCTTCTTTTTTTTCTTCTTACGTCGCAACAGCGACCAAGCATGTCAAGGACCTGCTTGTGGTGGGTTCCGAACAGCAGGTCCCTTCGCTGCGCTCAGGGCAGGCTCTTCGCGCCTGCGGCGCTCAGGATGACAGGCTGCGCTCGCTATTTGAAAGAAGGGAAGGGTGTGGTGTTGCAGCAATGACCACCATCGCCCACACTCCGGCTCCCACGGCCGCGTGCGCGGCTTGCAGGGCGCTAGGGAAACCGAGCTGGATCATCGTCGCCGCGATCGCGATCTGCAGGACGACGATCGCGAGCAGGCCCCCCCTCCCCCACGCGCGACGATCCATTGATCGCACCACCCACCAGACGAGATAGCCCGCGACCGTGTACGCGAGCAGGCGGTGCGTCCAATGCACCCAGGCGAGCGGACCAGCGGTGGGGATGAGTTGGCCGTTGCACAACGGAAACCCGCCGCACGACGCGATGGCGCCCAGGTTCGCCGTCAGCGCGCCGAACAGCACAGTAATGAAAGTGAGGCCGATGGGGATCCAGGAGCTAGGAGTCGGGATCCAGGGGGCGCGCGCGGCGGCGATGAGGCTCCCAAGCAGTAGCATCGCGGTCGCGAGATGCAGAATCACGAGGACTGGAGTCAGGCCCGTCTTTACTGTCACCGCGCCGAGCAGGACTTGGATGACGAGCAGCACAGCAGCGGTGTACGCGGCGGCCCTGGCTCCCGGCTCCAGACTCCCGGCTCCTCTCCACGCCAGCGCGGCGAGCGCCAATACCAGCACCGAGACCAGCGCGGCTAACAGCCGGTGACTCCACTCGATCACGGTGGGTATGTCGTGTAGAGACGGAAAGAGGTGGCCGTTGCAGAGGGGCCAGTGGTCCCCGCACCCCATCCCCGAGCCGGTGATGCGCACGACGGCGCCGAGGACGATGAGGAGGTACGCGCAGGCGGCTGCAGTCCAGGCGAGTGTGACGAAGCTTTTGGGCATGGGTCGTACGATATGCGCGGAAATACGGGTGTTTCAAGGCGACCTGACGTTAACACGCGCCCCCTTGCGAGACCTGTGACCTTGCGACAGAATCCGGTTGTTGGTGCAGAATTGGCTGATCCCGCCGGCCGCGCGCAGGAAGGCCGTCACCTCGCCGCGCAGCCCCGTCGTGGATTCTGATAACCGCAGCAGAAGGAGGAAGTGTATGACCGACAAACGTTGGTTCGCTCGTTCCATCCTCACACTCGGGTTCGTCCTGCTCGGACTGATTCCCGCCGCCGCGACCGCGCAGGAAGCGCCGACGGTGTCCGGACAGGTGAAATCCACTCCCGGGGGCACGCCGCTCGCCGGCGCGATCGTCAGCGTCGCCTCGCTGCGCGTGAGCGCCACGACGGATAACGATGGCAGATATCGCCTCGTGCTCCCGGCGGGCAGCAGCGGCGCCGTGCAGCTCACCGTCCGTCGCATCGGCTACCAGACGAGCACGGTGCCCGTCACTCTCACCGGCACCTCCGTCGAGCAAGACGTCGCGCTCACAGAAGGCGCCATCGAGCTGACACAAGTCGTCGTCACGGCACTTGGCATCGAACGGGAGCCGCGCAGCCTCCCGTTCGCCGCGCAAGCCCTTTCCGGCGAACGGCTGTCGGACGTTCCCACGAACAACGTGGTGTCGGCGCTCGGCGGCAAAGTCGCCGGCGTGCAGGTGACGAGCTCGTCGAGTCCGTTCGGCTCGGCGCGCATCGTGGTCCGCGGCGCGAGCTCGATTCTGGGCCAGAACCAGCCGCTCATCGTCGTGGACGGCATTCCAATCGACAACTCGGCGGCCTCGAACAGTGGATACGGGCCTGGTGCCGGATCGTCGATGGGTGGTTACGACGTCGGCAACGCCGCTTCTGACATCAGTGCGGACAACATTGCGTCGGTGACCGTGCTGAAAGGCCCGAACGCCGCAGCGCTCTACGGCGCGCGCGCGGCCAACGGCGCGATCGTCTACACGACGAAGAGCGGCAAGGGCGCACCGCAGCAGGGCTTCGGCGTGACGGCCACATTTGGCGCGAACACGGAAACGCCGTTGCGGCTTCCCAACTATCAAAACCGCTACGGCCAGGGCTTCTACGGTGAGTTCGACTTCGTCGACGGTTACGGCGGCGGAGTAAACGACTACGCGGATGAGAGCTGGGGCCCGAAGCTCGATGGTCGCACGACCGGATGTATCTTCGTCGCGAAGACGACGACATACGACACGACGCATCCATGCAACCAGTTTTTCGGCGCCGGCCCGTGGCAGGCGCACCCCAACAACGTGAGCGACTTCTGGAACACGGGTCTCATGATCAACGCGAACGTCGCCGTGGCGCGCAGCAGCGACCGCAGCAACGTGCGCTTGTCGGTCGGCCGCACGAATGAAAGCGGCATGTACCCGAACAACACGAATAATCGGACGGACATCGCGCTCTCTGGTGGCACGCAGGTCTCCGATCACTGGAGCGCCGAGGCATCGGTCAACTACATCAACGACGGCATGCAGAACCAGCCGGCGCAAGCGTACGAAGAGATCGATCCGATGCAGGGGTTCATCTGGTTCGGCCGTCAGGTCGATACGCGGATCTTGCAGCAGAACATATTCCGCGACCCCAACAATGCCCTGACGCAGCAGATCCTAGCGGGCGACCCGAGTCTTCGGAGTGACGCGCCGATCCCCTATAGCTGGAACTATAGCTATCACCCCAGCCCGTACTGGATGACCAACGTCAAGACCACCGACTATTCGCGCAACCGCGGGCTCGGCCATGCGGCCGTCACCTACAAGGTGAACGACTGGATCAGCGTGACCGGCCGGACGGGGCGGGACTGGTATCAGAACCAGTTCCGCGCGAATTATCCTGTCAACGACATTTCGCCGTTCAACAACGGCGGATTGCTCGACGTCGGCGAGACACGCAGCGAGACCAACAACGACTTCCTGATCACCGCCAATCGCACGCTCACCCCCTCGCTCAGCCTCACGGTGAACGCCGGCGGCAACCAGCGGAAGAACGACCTCAAGAGCAGCATCCAGCAGGTGAACGCGCTGGCGGTGCCGGGCACCTACACGCTGAACAACTCCGACGGGCAGCCCGTTACCTCGACGCCGGAGTTTCACAAGAAAGTGAACTCATTGTACGGCTCGGCGACCTTCAATTACCGCGACTGGCTCAGCGTCGATATCACCGGCCGCAACGACTGGTCGTCCACGCTGCCCAAGGGTGCGAACTCGCTGTTCTATCCCTCGATTGGCGCGGCCTTCGTCTTTACCGATGCCCTCAACCTGCGGAGTGACTGGTTGTCGTACGGCAAGATCCGCGCGAGTTGGACACGCGTGGGCAACGACACCGATCCCTACCAGCTCGCCGCCATCTACGACTGCAATCCGTGGGGCGGCCGGCCGAGCTGCACCAGTGCGGATCGCTTGCCAAACCCGAACCTGAGACCGGAACAGACGACCGGTGAGGAAATCGGCGCCGATCTCGGCTTCCTGCGGGACCGGGTGATTGTCAACGCGACGGTGTACCAGAAGTCCACCACGAATCAGATCCTGCCCGTTTCCATCTCCGCGACGACCGGGTACTCGCAAAAGGTCGTGAACTCAGGCGAGGTGCGGAACCGCGGCATCGAGCTGGCGGCAACGCTCACGCCGATCGACCGCGGCGGTTTCCGCTGGAACACCGTGGTGAACTGGTCGAAGAACAGCAACAGAGTGCTGTCGCTGTTCAGCGGCGTGTCGCAGATCATCGTGGGCTCGTACTGGAACGTCAATGTGACCGCTGACGTGGGCCAGCCGTACGGCAACCTCACGGGCTACAGATGGCAGCGGGACCCGCAGGGCCATATCGTCGTCGGCGACGATGGGTTGCCGATCCGCGACGCGACGCAGCGGCCCCTTGGCAACTACAACCCCGACTGGGTCGGCGGCATCAGCAACACATTTACATACAAGCGCATGAGCTTCTCGTTCACGATCGACGGACAGATGGGCGGCCAGGTGTACTCGGTCACCAAGTGGTTCGGCCAGTATTCCGGCGTGCTCGCGAACACGCTGGCCGGCCGCGAGCTCGATTGGAACAACCCGGGTTATATCGTCCCGAACGCTGTCTACCAGTGCACTCCAGTGCCTCCGGCGACGACATGTGTCGGTGCGGCCGACACGACGCACGTGCTGGCGCAGGATTACTGGCACAACACGTTCTACGCCCAGGAGCCGGGCATCTTCGATGCCACATACTTCAAGCTGCGCGAGGCGCGCCTCGCGTTCGCGCTCCCGCCGTCGGTCACGCGCTTCCTCGGCTTCTCGGACGCGACCTTCGCCGTCGTCGGGCGCAACTTGATGCTGTGGGCCAAGCAGCCGACTATCGATCCCGAAACCGCATTCGACACCAGCAATCGCCAGGGTGTCGAGAACGGCCAGCTGCCAACCGCGCGCAGCATCGGCTTCACCATGTCCGTGCGGCCGTGAGGAGATAGATCACTATGCGATATAAAATTCTGAGCGTCTTCGCCGCCGCGGCCGCGCTGGCCGCGTGCTCCGATTTGACGTCGATCAATAACAACCCAAACGGGCCGCAAGACGTCGATCCGCCGTCGATGCTTGCCAGCTCGCTCGACGCGATCGCGAGCGGTGTCAACGGTGTCAATAGCCTCAACATTCGGGGTGCTGGACTGTGGGCGCAGTACTACGCGGAGATCCAATACCGCGACGAGGATAAGTACATCCTGCGTTCCGGCAGCTCCGGTGGGTGGGCTTTCTATAATGGCGCGGCGGAGAATGCCCAGCGGATGATCGCCAAAGGCCAGGCAGCCACACGGCCGAACTGGACGGCGGTCGGGCGTATCCTGAAATCGTATGTTTTCAGCGTCATGACCGACGCCATGGGTGACCTGCCGTACTCTCAGGCGTTGAAGTCCGACACCGTGCTGCAGCCGGTGTACGACACGCAACAGTCAATTTATAGTGCTCTGTTCACCGACTTGGCGCAGGCGACCTCGGACCTCGATGTTGCCGCCGCGGCGCCAGCGGGCGATCCCGTGGGATTCGGGTTCCCCAATGGTGACATCCTGTACGGCGGCGACATGAGCCAATGGCGGAAGTTCGCCAACTCACTGCGTCTGCGGCTCGCAATTCACCTTTCCAAAGTGGATTCGGTGAAAGCGGCAAGTGAGGCAGCTGCGGCCGTGGCGGCCGGCGTCTTCACATCCAGCGCTGATAACGCGACGCTCGAGTATTTGGCGACGGCGCCGAACCAAAATCCGATCTATCAGGACGTGCACGTCGGAGGTCGCGACGATTACGGCCTGAGCAAGACGTATGTCGACTCGCTGGTCAGTTGGAACGATCCGCGCCTGCCCATCTTTGCGCAAATCCCTCCGGCAGGGACCGCTATCAGGGGTTTGCCAAATGGTCTGAACGACGGTCAGAAGATCGACGACACATTCGATGCGCTAAAGTACATCTCCCGCATCGGGGCGATGTGGCGGGAGACGCCTAATGCCCCGCTGCCGCTGCTCACGTATTCCGAGGTGCTGTTTCTCGAGGCCGAGGCGGCCGAGCATGGCTGGATCCCGGGAAGCGCGGCGACTTTCTACAGCGGCGCGATCCAGGCGGCGATGGAAGAGTACGGTGTTCCGGCTGCCGCGATCACCACATACCTCGCCGACGCACGCGTGACATACGTGCCGGGCACAGCGGGTCTCACGCAGATCGCCTATCAGAAATGGGTCTCGCTGTTCATGCAGGGAATGGAGTCGTGGACTGAGGTTCGCCGTACGGGCGTGCCCGCAATCGTCCCGGGTTGCAATGCCGTGCTGCGTCACATTCCCGAGCGGTTGCCGTACGATGACAACGAAGCGGTCTTGAACCAGCAGAACCTCCAGGCAGCGGTTACGGCTCAGGGGTTCTCCGCAAGCAACGATATCGCCAAGCCGCTGTGGTTCACGAAACGCACAACGAGCACGACGTATCCACCGCCCGCGTATTGTCCGTAGCGGGCGACAGTGATCCTTGAAGTCGGCCCCCGGAGAGCGATCTCCGGGGGCTCTTGTTTCAAGTGCTGTCGGGGGTGTCGGCGCGCGCGAGGAAGATGAGGATCAGGCCGTGTCCGCTGCTCGGATAGCCGGGGCGTGAGGTCATCCCCATGGGGTAGACCTCGATGCGCTCCGTCGACACCGCCTGGATCGTGACGAGCGGGCAAGTGTCCGTGGTACGGGTCCCATCTACATAGACGTCGGGATTGTTCGTGCCTTCGACGCTGTCCTTGCCGCGCATCTCGAGCAGCGGGCAGCGCGTGTATTGCGTCCAACCGGCAATGCGGAGCTGCGGCATTCGGTACCGAATCACGTCCAGGACCGTGCGGCTCGGATCCGCCGAGAGCGCCCGTCCGGTGATTACCAGACTGCCGGTGGTGGTCGTGGACAATGGCCTGCCGCCGGGGTCATTGCGTCGATCGTACGGTTGTGAGGTCTTACAACCCAGGGCGAGAGCGGAGAGCGCGACAAGGGGCGGAAGCGAACGGAAGTGCGACATGTGAGGTACCTCCAGGTGAGCCGATTCGACCCTCCGGAGTATGCCCCCGGCGCAGGCAGTGTCAAGCTATAATTTGCCAACTCTATGTCCGCACCTCTGATGCCCGCCGACCGCTGGGGCGAGCGGCTCATCCGCCGCCTCGGCCTGTGGAGCGCCGTCGCGGTGCTGGTGGGCTCGACCATCGGCAGCGGGATCTTCCGCACGCCGGCGCGCATCGCTGCATACGTGCCGGCCCCGGTTCCGATGTTCGGCGTCTGGGTGCTCGGCGGGCTCCTCGCGTTGTGCGGTGCGCTCACCTACGCCGAGCTCGCGGCGATGTACCCGCGCTCTGGCGGCGTCTACGTCTACGTGCGCGAAGGCTTCGGGCGGCTGCCCGCGTTTCTGTTCGGCTGGACCGAGCTCTTGCTGATCCGCGCGTCGGCGCTCGGGGCGATCGCCACGCCGTTCGCGGAATACTTGATGCGGTCGCTCGGTTACGATCCGAAAATCGCGCCCAACGCCACGTACGTCCATTACGTTGCAGCCGGCGCGATCATCCTGACCGCGACGCTCAACTATGTTGGGGTGCGCTGGAGCTCACTCGTCCTGAACCTCACCACCGGGGCGAAGTACGGTGCGCTGGTGCTGCTCGTGCTCCTGGCCTTCTTGGTGGGGCAGGGCGACTTCGGGCATTTCAGCCGGGTGGCCGGGGGGGCGGGGGGGGGGGCAGTCCAGTCCGCGTCCTTCGGGCTGGCGCTCGTCTCGGTTCTCTGGGCCTACGATGGGTGGGGCGACCTCTCGTTCGTGGGCGGCGAGGTGCGAGACCCCGAGCGCAACATGCCGCGCGCCCTCGTGCTGGGTACGCTGAGCGTGATCGCGATCTACCTGCTGGTGAACGCCGCGTACCTGTATCTCATTCCCATCGACCAGATGGGGCATCTGCCCCTCGTCGCGGCCGACGCCGCGCAGCGGATCGTGGGGCAGGTCGGCGTAGGCCTCGTGGCGGTCCTGGTGATGCTCGCCACGTTCAGCACGTTGGTGGGGTCGATCTTCACCTCGCCCCGCATCTTCTTCGCCATGGCGGACGACGGCTTGCTGTTCCGCCAGGTGGCCCGAGTGCATCCGCGCTTTCACACGCCGTCGGTGTCGATCGTCGTGACCGGGGCGCTCGGTGTGGTGTGGGTGCTGCTGCTCAACTTCGACCAGCTGGCCGACCAGTTCGTGGTCGCGATTTTCCCCTTCTATGCCCTCGCCGCGGCGGCGGTCTTCGCGTTGCGGTGGCGCCAGCCCGAGCGGCCCCGGCCTGTGAAGGTGCTGGGGTACCCCGTGGTACCGCTGCTGTTTATCCTCGCCACGTTGATCATCCTGGGAAACGCCCTCCGTGAGCATCCCGGCCCCACGGGGCTCGCGTTCGGCGGCATCCTGCTCGGCGTGCCCGCCTACTTCGCGTGGCAGCGCTGGCAGCGCCGCGCCCTGCCGCCGGACGATTCAGGCCGTAAAAAAGTGTAGGGGCGCAGCATGCTGCGGCCGTCAGAACGAATACCGCAGCGTCAGCTGCACCTGGTAGCTGCTGGCCAACGTGGATCGCGCGGCGAACGCCTTCGGATTCAGCGTCGCGGCGTCGTACAGCTTCGGATCGAATGTGAATGTGGGAATCGATTGCGACAGCGGGCCCGGGTTGCGGCCCGTCTGCGACAGCGCCGACTGGTTGTTGAAGACCGGGCTTAGCGTCGGCAGCTTGATCTGACCCCAGTGCGGATCGAGCAGGTTGAGGAAGTTGAAGACGTCGAGCTGCAACGATAGCGCTTGACCTCGGATCGACGGGATTGCCTGACGGATGGATAGATCCAAGCGGTTCTGGAACGGCGAGCGGCAGCTGTTCCGCTCCATGATCCGGCCGCGCTGGCGGTCGAGACACGGCTGTGACTTGATGAAGTTTTCGAACGCCTGGGCGGCCGCGGCGTTCTGGACGAAGCCTGTTCCCACTCCCTGAATTCCAGTACCGATTTGAATCTCGTTCGGATCCTTGGCGTTGCGCGGGACGTAGATCGGGTCGTTGCCGTTGACGAGGTCGCCGTTGAGATCGCCGTTCGTCACATACACGAACGGGACGCCGGACGTGCCCTCGTAGTAAAGCGTGATATCGGTGCGGGATGGCAAGGTGTACGTCCCGTATGCCAGGATACGGTGCGGCCGGGAGAAGACCGACGTGGTGGCCTCAAGGTCGCTGTGCGCGACCGAGAGCTGCCGGCCGTTACGGAAGTTCGAAATCGCACGATCGGACGTGAGACTCTGGATGTCCATCGACTTGAGGTACGTGTACGCGGCGGTGGCCTCGAAGCGATCCGAGAACCGGCGGTGGAGCTGCGTGGAGATCGAGTAGTTGTAGTCCTTCGACTGGTTCGTCACCTCGATGATGCCTTCACTGAAGGCCACCCCGCGCAGCGTCCTCAGCCACCGCTGCAGGGTGTCGGTCACGACTCCCGTCGCGCTGATGGTGTCAGCGTAGAGCACCCGCCCATCGCGATCTGTGTACGGGACGCCCCCCACGAGCCGCGGACCCTTGAAATTCGCATCCTTGACCAGCACGCCATTGATCGCCTTGCGGTACATGCCCTCCACGGTCAGGACGAACCCCGCGGCCAGCTCACGATCGAACCCGGCTGAGATGCCGAGGTACTGCGGATACTTGAAGTTCGGATCGGTGATGTTCACGCCGAGGGTGCCGGCCTGGCCGGGACCCGGCGGGGCTGAGCCCGCGCACGACGTTGGCAGGCTGTCGACGTTGAGCTTGAACGCCGGAACAGTCGCGGCCGTGGTGCAAGCGAGCCGGACCAACCCGAGTCCGGTGTTCGCGTACGCATTCCCCAGCAGGATGTAGGGCGGGGGCCCGGTGAAGACGCCGATCCCGCCGCGGATCTGATTCGCGGTACGCCCGCCGGGGTTGTAGTTGAACCCGATGCGGGGCGAAAACAGCACCGAGCTGCCCGGTTTCGTGCTGGTGTTCACCGTGAACGCACCACCGGACGCGGAGTCGAGCTTCACCCGCAAGGTGTCGTTCTGTGTTGGGGTGTCGGGCAGGGTGGGAATATCGGCGCGCAGTCCCGCCGTGATCGTCAGGCGATCGTTCACCGCCCACTGATCCTGGCCATACAGGCTGAACACCTTGACGTGGAAGTCCGCCGGAATGTCGGCGGCCTTCTGGCTGTTCGCGTAACCGACCGCGTAACCGGCGGCCCGGCCGGCGATCAGGCTGTCGGTGTTGAAGAACTTGTACACGCCGAACGAGCCCTGCGCGAAGTTGTTGAAGATGTGCGTGAAATCGAGCCGCCCCCCGAAGGTGAGCGTATGCGCGCCGCGAGGAATCGTGACGTTGTCCACCGCTTCGAAAATCGTCTGCTTGAGCAGGTTGCCCGGCGAGAACTGCTCGGTGCCGAACGTGACCGAGCGGCGGAGGCCGCCGACCAGCACGCCGACCGTGATCTCCGGCGCGTCGACCGGCACGATACGCTCGTCCTTGATCGTGTTGTAGCCGATGATCAACTCGTTCGATATGCCGCTCGCAAAGTTTGAATAGAGCTGCGCGGTCGTCGAGTTATTGTGGGCATCGCGTTTGAATCCGTTGGAGCTGTACCGAAAACCGGAGTTCTGCGACAATGGATCGGCGGTGAAGTTGTTGACATTGCGTGAAAAGTCATCCTGCACGTCGTGGTTGATGATCTGCCGGACCACGAAGCGGTGCACGGGAGAAATCTGGAAATCGAGCCGCCCGAACAGATTCGTGAGCGGTGTTTCCTTCTCGACGGGAGCGGTCGAGCCAGGATTGAAGCCGTAGGTCCCCATCGCCGTGCTAATACGCGTCAGCGTGTCCAACGGAATGACGGGATCGTCGGGCGCGGGAGACGGCTGACCCGCGAGATAGTAGGGGCCCGCGGCGGGGTCGGTCCGCTGCTGCCATTCAGGCGCGATGAAGAACTGCAGCCGGTCCTTGATGATCGGCCCGCCCAGATTGAAGCCGTACTGCTTCACATTGAACGCCGGCGTGCGGAGCGGCACGCCGACGAGCTGCACGCCTTCGAGCGGATCGCTGTTGCGGTACGTGTAGAGCGCGCCGCCGTGGAGGACGTTGGTCCCGCTCTTCGTGACCGCATTCACCAGCATGCCGGCGAAGCTGCCTTGCCGCACGTCGGTGGGCGTGAACATGACGCGGAATTCCTTGACCGCATCCAGCGAGATGATCTTGCCGCCGGCGCTCCCGCCCGGCACGCCACCCGTGGCGCCGAGGTTGAAGCGCTCGCTCTGGTTCGCACCGTCGATGGTGATCGTGTTGAAGCGGTTGTAGGCGCCGGCGCCGCTGGCGGCGCCGCTGGCCGGGTACACGACCTGCGGCGCGAGCTTCAGCTGATCGATGAAGTCGCGGCTGAATGTCGGGATCCGCTGCACCAGGGTGTCGGAGATCTGGGTGGAAATCCCTTGCCGTGTCGGCGCGAAGTCCGGAGTCACCTCACCCAGGATCGGGACGGCCGCGAGCTCGATCGCTTGCGGGGCGAGCTGCGCGTCCACGCGCGTGGCCTCGGAGAGCCGCACGTCCACCTGGTCGCGGGTAAACGGCTGGAATCCGATGGCCCGCACCGCGACGGTGTAGGGACCGCCCACCTCGAGACCCTGCACGAGATACTGGCCGTTGGCGCGCGTGCGCACCGACGTCGTGAACCCGGTGCCGCGATTGGTGACTTGCACCGCAGCCTCACCGACTGGCTGGCCCTGCTTGTCCGTCACCTTCCCCGAGATCGCGCCGGTTGTCACGCCTTGGGCTCGTGCGACGCCCGTGCCGAGCATTGTAAAGAACGCCGCGGCCACGAGGGCGCGGCCAGAGCCGACGATCCAGCGCATGGATGGACCTCTCCTTGGAGGAAACGGATGCAGCGTACTGGTGCCCATCGAGACCGGGAGAAGGTGTTCCCGATCCCAAACCGCGTCAAGGACGTTAGGTGGGTGCTTTACGCAGCAGATACACGGCTGCGACGCCAACGAGAATATTCGGCGTCCACGCGGCGAGCATCGGGGGCAGCACGCCTCCCGCACCGACTGCTTTTGCCAGCTGAAACATCAGCAGCACGATGAACGTCGTCGCGAGGCTCGCCGCGACCCCCCAGGCCGCGCCGCTCTTGGGACTCGAGATCGCGAGCGGCGCGCCGAACAGCGCGATCAGCAGGCAGATGAACGGAATCGCGATCTTGAGCGCGAGCTCGACCTGCAGCTTCTTGGCGTTCGAGCCGCTGCGCGTCAGCGCATCGATATAGCGCCGCAGCTCCCCGTAGCGCATTTCGTCCGGCGCCTTCGGCTCGGCGAGCAGGTCCACCGGGCGTTCCGTCATGGTGCGCGTCTGCAATGAATCGAACTCGAAGGCCCGCTCGCCCCCGGGCTCGTTGCCGGCCATATAGCGCAACGTCCCCCGCAGCAGCGTCCACCGCGGGCGCGGCGTGCCGCTGTCGCGGTAGATCGCGCGCTGCGCTGCCAACACGATCGTGGGATAAGCTGCGCCGGAGCCTTCGCGCTCCAGCATCAGGTCCGTCATTTCGTGCGTACGGAGCTCGAGCGCGCGAATCGCGTACACCCAGCCGCCGTCGGCGCGGTACACGAAGTTGTAGCGCGAGCTCGTGGACCGGATCGCCTTCTCGCCCAGCATCTCGAGGCGCCGCGACGTGGCGACGGGTGCGATCTCGCCGAGCAGCAAGCCGGCGATGAAGGCGGCGCCGGCCGCGCCGAACAGCGGGAGCACGAGCCGGTGGAACGAGATCCCCGACGCCTTCGCGGCCGTCAGCTCGGAATGCCGGCCGAGCGAGCCCACCGTAAAGACCGTCGCGAACAGCACCGAGACCGGCAGCACGAGAAACATCTTCTCGGGCAGGTCGAAGACGTACGACAGCGCCACAGCGCCCGGCTTGATCCCGCGCGCCATGTAGGTGTCGAGCTTGTCGGTCAGATCGATCACGATCGTGAGAATCGGAAAGCCGAGCAACGTGATGAGGAAGACGCGCAGCCACTCGCTGAGCAGGTACCGGTCCAGGGTCCGCAGCGTGATCTGCGGAATGCGGAACACCGCGCGCACGCTCACAGCCGAGCCCGAATCTTTCCCACCCACCCGAACAGCGCTTCCTTCAGCTCGTCCCAATCACCCCCGTGCGCCGTGCTGCCGGCGCGTCGCACGGAGAGGAGGAGCGGGATGCCGACGGCCAGGAAAATGAGATTCGGCGTCCACATCGCGAAGAACGGCGGCACGATGAGCCGGTCACCCAACTCCTCGCCGCCGATGAGGCCCACGTAGTACACCGAAAAGACCGCGAGGCTCGTGCCGATCACGAGTCCGACGCCGCCCCGCGGGTACCGAATCGCGAGCGGCATGCCGAGCAGCGCGAAGATCACGCAGGCGACGGAGATCGCCAGCTTCTTGTGAATCTCGACTTCGTAGATCGCGGCCCGCTGGCGCGCGGCCCGCAGCCGCTGGCTGTACGCCGACGGCGCCTGCGCGGTGTACGTGAGGTTGGTGACCGTCCGCCGGGGCGATTGACGGGCCTGTGCCGCCTCCGCGGCCTCCGCGGCGCGGGGGGCAACCACGCGCTGGATCGCGTCGAGAAAGCGGCAGTACCGGCTCGGCGGCGGCGGTGTCGTGTCGATCGGAGGCGTCGGCAGCTGGGCGAGCTTCGCGACCCGGCGCAGCTCCGCCGACACCGCGGTGACCGCTTCGCGGCGGACCCGCGCGAGATCCTGGCGCGCGCGGGCGACCACGTCCTGCATCGCGCAGATCGTCATCTCGCGATCGCCGCGGTATTCGTCGTTCTTGGTCGCCTCGAACGTATTGCTGACGCCGGCGACCTTGATGCGATTGATCCCATAAAAGGTGCGGTTGAAATGCTGCGGATCGGTGCGCTTGATCTCGTGCATCTCGCCGTCGCGCAGCGTCAGGTAGAGATCGGTGCCGCCCTCGCCGTAGGCCATCCGGCCCGAGTCGGCCATGATGATCCGGCGCCGGTCGGGATCTTCCAGATCGTATATCGTCACATCCTTGAGGCCGTTGGTGGCGGGATCGATGCGGGCCGCGCGGAGGAAAAACTGCCCCGCCACGACTTCGTTGATTACCTGTTCCTTCAACTGAAACGTCGGCTTCTTACGCTGGATGTCGACGAGGAGCGTCCGCAGCTCGTGATTGGAGCGCGGCAGGATCTGGTCGTTCCAGAGGAATGCGATCAGTCCGATCGCCGTCGCCCCGCCGAGCACCGGCACGAGGATGCGGCCCACACTGATGCCGCTCGCCTTCATGGCCGTGACTTCGTTGTCGGCGGCGAGATGGCTGAACGTGTACAGCACCGCGACCAGCACGGCCATCGGCAGCGTCATCGCGACGATGAAGGGGATCGACAAGGCGAACACTTCGACGATGACGCCCCAGGGCAGGCCCTTGCCGACGAAGTTGCCGAACTGTTTCGCGATCTGATTGACGAGCATCGCGAACGTGAGTGCCGCGAGCGCGTAGAGGAGCGGGGGAATGTGTTGCCGCAGGATGTAACGGCTCAGGATGCGCACGGTTGGTCGCGCCATTATATTCGGAACCCCAAGTATCTACAAGGGATGCGGCGTCTCGCCCAGCTAGTGGTACTCGCCCTCACGCTCGTCGTACCCCGGGTTCAGGCGCAGGCTCCTGTGTACACGTTTGGCGTGCCACCACTCGTCCCGCCGCGCAATCCGGCACTCGCGCCCGGCGGCAGACTCGGCGTGCGCGTCCCGCCGTCGATCCTCGCGCGCGCCTGGGCCGAACGCATACTCGCGCAGCGGCCCCCCCTCTTCGGTGCGCCCCCGTCGGTCGCGGTAGCGACGCCGCCCATCGCCGCCGCAGTTCCCGCCGCCGCAGTTCCGTACGCAGATCTCGGGATGAACCTGAACCTTCGGCTCGAGCTGAAGGCAGACCAGTTCCGCAACCTGCGCTGTACTTCGCAGGAGCTGCAGGCGACCCTGTCGGGCTGCAGCTCGGGATTCCCGACGATCACGCCGAATCCGCAATACGCGATTCGCACCGCCGGGATCGTGGGCCAGCGACTGCACGTGGATGTGGACTTCGACAGCCAGCGCGAGTTCGACGCCAACAACAACATCCACGTCTGGTACGAGGGGTTGGAAGACGAATTCTTGCGGCGGGTGGAGGCCGGCAACGTGACCTTCCAGGCGCCGGCCTCGCGCTTCATCACCGCGGCAATTCCCGCCAACAACTTCGGCGTGCAGGCGATCGCCCAGGCCGGTCCGTTGGAGCTCCGCGCCATCCTCGCGCAGCAGAAGGGCAACGTCGTGAAGGACCGGTTCTACAGCGTCGGCGACGTCACGAGTCAGCCGCTCGATCGCGAGGCCCGCGATCTCGACTACGAGGCCGGCCGGTTCTTCTTCGTGATCGACCCCGCGGCGCTTCCCGGGTATCCCGCCGTCGACATCCTGCAGCTCGACCAGCTGCCGCGTCCCGATTCGCTCACCGTCGGCGCGCTGCGCGTCTATCGCCGGCGTGCGATCGCGCCCACGTCCAACGGGAACCAGAACGTGGGCGGCGTCCGCGCGGTCGCGTGCGGGCCCGGTCTCAGGGCGGTGGATTGCAGCGCGCAGCGCGAGGGTCCGTTCGAGTGGGAGGTCCTGCAGGAGGGCAAGGACTACTACGTCGATCCGACCGGTGCCTGGTTCGCCCTGGCCAACCGCCTCGATCAGAGCGACTACCTCGCCGTCTCGTACGTCACGGCGAGCGGCGCCGATTCGATCGGCACGATTCCGGTGGATGCGAGCCGCGACACGGCGAAGATCGATACCCTGCGGCTTGTGTATGACCCCAAGCCGGCGGTGAACGCCGCGTCACCGACGTTCCGCTTCGAGATCCGCAGCGCGTATCGCGTCGGCGGCCGCGAGATCGACCGCACCAGCGTCGATCTCAACTTGAGCGTGAACCAGCGTGAACGCAGCGCTGCCGGCAAGACCTACCTGGAGCTGCTGCGCGTCGCGTTGGAAAACGACCCGACCCAATTCGATCAATACAACCGTCTGTTCCCGCGCACCCGCGATCCGAACCAGGGCGATCCGGTGCGCGATCTGTTCATCGTATTCCCGCACCTCGCGCCGTTCGCCGATTCGACGAAGCTGACCGCTGCCGAGCGCAACGACTCGTTGTACCGCACCCCCCGCGTGTATCTCACTTCGCAGGGGCCGCCGTCGGTCTTCGCGCTGCGCCTCCACGCCGAGGCGACCGCCTCCGCCGACCGGTCGACCCTGTCGCTCAACAGTTTCCAGATCCGCGAGGGCAGCGAGCGCATCTACGTGGGCAACCGATTGCTCACCCGGGAACAGGACTACACGATCGATTACACGACGGGGCAGCTGCAATTCAAGAATCCCGACGCGCTGTTCCAGGGCGGCGTTTCGCAGGTGCGCGCGCAGTTCGAGGAGCGAGCCGCGTTCGCGCTTGCGCCGACGACCACGTACGGACTGTCGGCGCGCTACGACCTCGGCGCCACGGGGCAGGTGAACCTGCTCGGCATCTTCCAGAGCGAGCAAAGCACGTTCACCCGGCCGCCGCTCGGATTCGAACCGTCGTCCGGCTTCATTGGCGGCGTATCCACCCAGCTGCGCTTCCAGCCCGAGTGGCTGACGCGGTTCATGAACGCGCTTCCCGGCGTCAAGACGAGCGTGCCGTCCGCGCTGAGCGTGAATGGCGAGCTCGCGATCTCGAAGCCGTCGCCGAACCGCTTCGGCCAGGCCTACGTGGAGGAATTCGAGGGCGGATCGGCGCGCTCCATCATCCTCACCGACAACACGTGGCACTGGGGCAGCATCCCGACGTCGGTGCACGGCGTCGAGACGCTGGGGTTCAGCGGCGCCTTCGATCCCAACCAGGCGGCGTTCCTGACCTGGCAAAGCCTGCCCTACCGGATGAGCGGCGGGCAGCTCGCGCCGATCCAGTATCTGCCCCAGCAGATCGATCCCACGCTCCGCTTCACCGGCCAGGGGCAGGCTGCCGAGGCCGTGCTGTGGCTGACGTTGCAGCCGGACAGCGTGCTCGGGCTCGCCAACAACAGGCGTGGGTCGCCGACCTTCGGCCTGCCGAACTGGACGAGGGCCCCACAGAACGCGCCGCGGTGGCGTTCGATCACGCAAACGCTCTCGGCCACGGGCGTCGATCTCTCGCGGGTCGAGTTCCTGGAGTTCTGGGTCTGGGAAGATGCCGCGCGCACCGCTCAGGCCAATGGCGCCACCGTGCTGTTCGATTTCGGGGGCGTCTTCGAGGATGCCATCGCCTTCACGCCGACGTCGTTTACCGTGAGCGCCGAGGGCGACACGACGTATGCCGGCATCAGGCGCACGGGCGTGGGTCGGCTCGACGACGAACGCGATCCCCGCACGCACACCTGGAGCGCGACGCTCAACGACGAGGGCATCCTCTCCGACCGCGTGGTGGACGGCATCCTCGATTCCACGCGCGGGGTGGTGATCGACACGCTGCCGCTCTGTTCCGCCACCGAAAACGGGCAACTCGTGCCGTACGCGCTGGGCGACATTCGGTCGCGCTGCGGCCGCCACAACAACGCCGTCGACACAGAGGATCAGGACGGCGACTTCGCGCTCGATTCGGTCGCCGGGGTGCGGACGTCGGAGAGCTTCGTGCGCTACGCGTTCCCGATCGGCGATCCGCGCTACTTCGTCCGCGACGGCGGCAGGGATCCGGATGGTGCAGGGTGGCGTCTATATCGAATTCCATTCCGCACCGACACGCTGCAGATCGGTACGCCGAGCCTGCGGCAGGTCCAGGCGCTTCGGATTACCGTCGTCGCTCCGGCGCCGGTCGGCCCCGAAGCCGCGCTGCCCTTTGCGCTGTCTCGCGTGCGGCTCGTCGGGAGCTCCTGGGTCAAGCGCAGCGACACGCCGATCGCCGGCATCGGTGGCGATCGCGGCACTGGGCTCGGCGAGGTGGTCGCGTCGGTCGTCAGCACGGAGAACCAGGACCTCGGCTACACCTCGCCGCCCGGTGTCACCGACGAGGCCGGTCGCCGCGATGCGGCGTTTCAGATCGGGGCGGCCGAGATCAACGAGCGGTCCATGCGCGTACTCGCGCGCGGGCTCGCGCTGGGCCAGAGAGCCGAAGCGTATCTCCGCTTCACGACCGAGGGCGACAAGAACTTCCTGAAGTATCGGACGCTGCGCGTCTGGGCGCGCGGGCGCGGCCCGGGGTGGGAGGAGGGCGATCTCGAGTTCTTCATCAAGGCGGGGAAGGATCAGGACAACTTCTACATGTACCACACGCCCGCCCGCACGACCTCCTGGGAGCCCGAGGTCGTGGTGCAGTTCGAGCGCTGGCTGATCCTCCGCGCGCGCATCGAGCAGGCGTGGCTGCGCGGCGACACGGCACAGATCTATCCCGGCTGCCCCGACTCCTCACTCCTGACTCCCGACTCCTCCTACGTCATGTGCGACGGCCCGTACATCGCCCACGTGCGTGATCCGGGGACCGCGCCACCCAACCTGTCACGTGTCCAGGAGATTGCGGCGGGAATGTGGCGAGTCGGAACCAGCGTGGTCGTGGATCCGGGGGAGCTCTGGGTCGACGATATCCGTTTGGGCGACGTCGTGCGTGAGATGGGCGCGGCGGGTGCGATCGATATCGCCGTGGCCGCTGCCGATGTCGCCGATCTCGCCATCAGCGTGTCGCGGCGCGACGGGCAGTTTCGCCAGCTGACCGACGATCCGTCGTATGTGACGGACAACAGCGCCAACATCAGCGGCACGCTGCGCGTGGACCGGTTCCTCCCCGATCGCTGGGGACTCTCCGTGCCGGTGACGTTCCAACGCAGTCTCATCGCCAGCGATCCCTTCTATCTCAGCGGCACGGACCTGCGGGCCGACGCCCTGCAGGGCCTCCGGACCCCGCGCACGAGCTCTGCGAGCTACGCATTTTCGGCCCGGCGAATCCGCCAGGCGAGCAAAGGCATCGCGCGCTGGTTGCTCGACCCGGTCTCGCTGTTCGGATCGTACGCGAACGGCGATACGCGCACGTCGTTGTCGCGCGCGAACGGCTCGAGCTACGCCTTTAGCCTCGACTATACGATGGCGCCGAACGCCTCGGTCGTCCGGGTCGGCGGCAACGTGCTGCGGCTCAATCCTTCACGGATCCATTTCCGCAGCGGGATGGTGGGCACCGATGCGGAACGCTTCACCTTCCTCGTGCCGATTCAGTCAGCGAGGGACACCGCGCCTCCGGCCGTCTCGCAGACCCGCGCGTGGCAGAACGCGGGCGGCGTACAGCTGACACCCATGGCGGGCTTGCAGCTCGGCGTCGATGCCGTCTCCACTCGCGATCTCCGCGATTACGGCGACTCGACCACGATGGGCCGGCTGATCCGGCAGCAACACGCGTCGTTGTTCGGCAATGACGTCGGTCTGGAGACGCAGCGCCTGGTCACGACGTCGCTATCTTTGACTCCGCGGGTGGGCACCTGGATTCGGCCGCGGGCGTCCGTCGGCTCGTCGTTCGCGTTCACGCGCGACCCCAACGCTCGCGAGCCGCGGCGAGCGGAGGGCGATACCGCAGGACCGTTCCGGGTGCCGGCGGCGTTCAGCAACGCGCGCCGCTTCGAGACCGGCGCGCAGCTCGACACGCGCCGTCTGGCGCAGGCCGTCTTTGGTGACTCGTCCGGCGCGGCGCGCTGGCTCGGCCACATCACCGGTCTCGACGTGACCTACAGCGCGCAGCAGGGGTCGGTGTTCAGCCGGGCAACGGAGACGCCGAACGCGGGCTACCAGCTGGCGCTGGGGGGATTCGACGCGTTCCGGCAGGTCGATGGCCAGCTTGCCACGTCGGCGACGCAGACCACCAGCCTGTCTACCGGCGGGGTCGCGGTCCTGCCGCTCGGCCTGCGCGCCAATGCGACCTACCGTCTCACCCGCGGCATCATCTGGACCCTGCGGGCTGAGGAGCAGGTTCCGATTCGCAGCCGGACGCAGGAGTGGCCCAATGGGACGATCAGCTGGTCGTTCTCGCCGCGGCAATTCGTCGGTCGGCTGCTGTCGAACGTCAACGCCCGGGTGGGTTATCGTCGCGCGGAATCGATCAACGAACAGCCGACGTTCGGTGTGGCGATCCCGGGTGGTATTGCCGTGAACAGCACGATCGACAGAGTGTTGACGCCATCGGCGTCGGTCACGTGGGCGGGTGGTGTCTTCACGACGTTCGATATGTCGCGCACCACATCGGATCGGTTCAGCGCCGGTAACCTGTTTCGGACTGTGCGTGATGCGCATAACGCCACCGTCACGTTCTCGTTCCGGCCTCCAACGAAGGGCCGCTGGCGTTCCAACATTCGCACCACGGCGGGGTATTCCGTGGCGGCCAATACGACCTGTTTGCGGCGAGCAGGGCAGGACGTCTGCGTGCCGTATGTGGACAGCAAGCAAACGCAGGCTCAGCTTACGATGGACACCGACCTGCCGAGCAACATGAGCGCGGGACTGCAGATGGCTTACGTCCTCAACGAGGAGCGCCAAACGAACCGCAAGATCTCGCAGTTTGTCATCACGGCGTTCGTCCAACTTTCCACCAGCGTGGGGCAAATCCGATGAGACGGTGCGTGGTGCGTCGTGCGTGGTGCGTGGGAATCGCGTTCGCGCTGGCGTGCCAGGCGCGCGCTGGGGGCGGGAATGCGAGCGATACAAAGGGGAATCGGGAGTTCAACGGTCATGCGGCATTCACGTACGTCGAACAGCAGATGGCGTTTGGCCCGCGCATTCCCAACACGCCGGGGCACGAGAAAATGGGCGATTGGTTGTTGTCGACCCTGCGGGCCCGCGCCGACACGGTCAGCGTGCAGGACTTCCGCTGGACCACGAAAAAGGGCGCGCAGCTGCGCCTGCGCAATTTCTTCGCGCGGTTTCGGCCGCAGGCGACCGACCGGGTCTTGTTCCTGGCGCACTGGGACACTCGACCGTTCGCTGACAAGAGCCAGAACCTGGGGCAGCAGCGCATGCCCGTGCCGGGGGCGAACGACGGTGCCTCAGGCGTGGCGGTCTTGCTCGGACTTGCGGACGTGCTGAAAACGACGCCGCCCACGATCGGCGTGGATCTGTTGTTTGTGGACGGAGAGGACTACGGCGATTTCAACGATTCCACGGAGACGCTGATCGGCACGCGGTACTTCGCCAAACATCAGCCACGTGGCTACACGACCCTGTATGCGGTCCTGCTCGACATGGTCGGCGACAAGGACCTGCAGTTCTATCAGGAGGGTTACTCGATGGCGGCCGCGCCAGAGGTCGTGCAGCGCGTCTGGCAGACGGCGGATCGGCTCGGCTATTCCAAGGTGTTCATTGCCCGTGCGGGCCAGACCCTGATCGACGACCATGTGCCGCTCCAGCAGGCGGGCATCAGGGCAATCGATGTGATCGACTTTGATTTCCCGTATCACCACACGACGGAAGACACGATCGATAAGGTCAGTGCCGAAAGTCTGCAGATTGTTGGTGATGTCGCCGTTGCTTTGGTACGACAGTAACTGAATTCCTCTCGTATTTTGGGTTGCATGGATGATCGGCGTGCCGCGTTGCTGCTTGCCTGTCTCGCATTAGCGGGAGCCGGCGTCCGGCATTTCCTTGCTCCGTCGCCTTCGTCTCCTCCGGGCGACGTGCAGCTCCAATCCTCCTCGGCTCCGCGTGACAATGCGCTGCGCGAAACCGCCCGGCGCGCGGCGCAACTAGCCCGTCCCCTCTTGCCGGGTGAGCGCATCGATCTCGATCTCGCCGACGTGAGCGAAATCACACGACTGCCGCGCGTCGGACCGGGACTCGCGCAGCGGATCGTCGCGTGGCGCACTGAGCACGGTCCATTTGGCAGTCTCAGCCGACTCGACAGCGTCTCGGGTGTCGGCCCGAAATTGCTCGACGCCGTCCTCCCTTTTGTGTCGTTTTCGGGGATTCCGGCCTCAAAACCTTGACCGGCTTGGCACCGAAACACATTTTAGGCCTTCAATTTCAATGAGTTGCGTACGGCGAGCGTTGCCCTTACCCAAGACAAGCTTGGTGAGATCCTCCTCCGCGAGGGTCTGATCACCCAGGAACAGCTCAGGAAGGCCCTTCTGGAGCAGAAAAACTCCGGGATGCGCCTCGGCTATACCCTGGTCAAGCTGGGTTTTATAGAGGAAACCGAGGTCAGCAAGATGCTGGCCCGGCAGTACCGCATGCCGGCGGTCGATCTGTCGCGCTTTGAGGTAGACGCGAAGATCCTGAAGCTGATCCCCCCCGACATCGCCACCAAGCACACCGTCCTGCCGCTCAAGCGGGAAGGCCGGACCCTGACCGTGGCCATCGCCGATCCCAATAACGTGGCGGCGATCGAGGACATCAAGTTCATCACACGCTGCGACGTCTTCCCGGTCATCGCCGGCGAATACACGCTGCGCAACGCGATCGAGCGCTACTACCAGCAGTCCGACGCCCAGCTCCAGACGCTGCTCAAGTCGGTGGAGGCGGCGGAGGACCTCGAGGTTGTCGAGGACGAGCAGGACGAAGACGTCAAGGCGCAGGACCTGGCCGACGACGCTCCCGTGGTCAAGCTCATAAACGGCTTGCTCACGGACGCGGTGAAGCGCGGCGCCTCCGACATCCACATCGAGCCGTTCGAGCACGAGATGCGGGTGCGCTATCGCGTCGACGGCGCGCTGCACGAAGTGATGAAGCCGCCGGTGAAGATGCGGGCCGCCCTCACGTCGCGCGTGAAGATCATGGCGCAGCTCAACATCGCCGAGCGGCGCGTCCCGCAGGACGGGCGCATCAAGCTAAAGATGGGCGCGCGCGTGATCGACTTCCGCGTCTCGACGCTGCCCGTACTGTTCGGCGAGAAGATCGTGCTGCGTATTCTCGACAAGGGCAACCTGACGCTCGACCTGAAGACTTTCGGCTTCGAGCCCAAGTCGGAGGAGAATCTCCTCAAGGCCATCCTCAATCCGTACGGCATGGTGCTGGTGACGGGGCCCACAGGATCTGGGAAGACGACGACGTTATACTCGGCGCTGTCGCGGATCAATCAGATCGACGTGAACATCATGACCGCCGAAGATCCGGTCGAATACAACCTGCTCGGGATCAATCAGGTCCTCGTGCGGAACGAAGTCGGGATGACGTTCGCGGCGGCGCTGAAGGCGTTCCTGCGCCAGGACCCGAACATCATCATGGTCGGCGAGATCCGCGACCTCGAGACCGGCTCGATTGCCATCAAGGCGGCACTCACGGGCCATCTGGTGCTCTCGACGCTGCACACCAACGACGCCCCGTCGACCATCACCCGCATGGTGGACATGGGCATCGAGCCGTTCAACGTCGCCAGCGCCGTCAACCTGATCGTCGCGCAGCGCCTGGTGCGCCGCGTCTGCAAAGAGTGCAAACAGCAGCACGAGTACACGCCCGAGGAGATGCACGCGTTCGCAATCGACAAGAAGGAAGGCCCATTCTTCAAGGGCGCCGGCTGCGATACCTGCGTCGGGACGGGCTATAAGGGCCGCCAGGGACTCTACGAGGTCATGGCGCTGACGAGTCCGCTCCGCCGCGAGATCCTGAAAGGCGCCTCGACCGAGGAGCTGCGCGACCTCGCGGTGAAAGAAGGCATGCTGACGCTGCGCATGGACGGCATGCTGAAGGTCAAGAAGGGCGTGACTACGCTCGAAGAAGTCGTGAAAGAAACCGCAGCCGGATAAGGAGAGGAAGCAATGCCAGTCAACCTCCGCGCGCTCCTCG
>WNGP01001777.1_pt1 | contig 35485 bp, 47 predicted proteins | sample 5407671 | NCBI WGS metagenome assembly WNGP01 (sample SAMN13153381, study PRJNA577476) | soil metagenome | isolation source: 40 cm soil or saprolite under Garry oak tree replicate 2 | place: USA:California | collected 2016-06-15 | reverse complement strand
CGACGACGACACTCTCCGCCCCGAACGTCTTCGTTATGCGCTTCGTGCTCTCGGAAGAGGATTTCGCGAAGTAGTCGATGCGTTTTAAGACGCGGACGTCCTGGAACCCCGCTGCCCGGATCGTCTCCATGTACTCCGGCTCGACGGCTGCGCCGCCGATGCAGTCCGCCCAGAGTTGCGGGTTCAGCCCGCATACGGCGCCCACGTCCACCTGCACGACGATGTCTGCGAGTTGAAGGCGCCCGCCAGGCTTCAACTACCCGGGGCGAAACGCGATCCTCGCTGCCTCGACGTGGCGGGGCCCGACGCCCGCGAAGCCACACGCCTGAGCGCGGTCGCGACAGCGAGGGATTCCGGTTTCGAACTATCGACCCGACTGCATTGCACGCACGTAATCGTCCCACTCTCGCGAGGTCTTCCGGACGATGAACCCTCGCGCGAACGGGGCGAACAACCGGTAAGGCCCCGTCAAGTGGACGTCGAACGTCATTTCGAGCCGAGTACCTTCCTTGTCCGAGAACAACCGGTATGTGTTGTGCGTGTGCCCCATATTCGAGCGGGCGTCGGCTTCCCAACCGTCCGGCGGCCGCAAGCGTACGAGGAACCGGGCGACGAACGGGAACGCCATGATTCCGCTCTCTTCCATCTCGATCAGGTCTCCCTCCCGACGGATCACCTTGCGTGTGCGCAGCCGGACTCGGCTCAATTCGGGGTCACTGTCCTGAAATTCCGTGCACCAGGCGTAGACATCCGAAAGAGGGGCTCGAAACCGCTTCGTCACTCGGAAGAGCACGCACGCCGAATTCGCCAGTGGCAGAAAAAGGCCTCGGCGTCGCCCTCGGGAGCCTTCTCGCCTGCGAGGTCGACGTCATCGCCACCCACGCCACACTGAGGGGCTCGAACTGGAGAAGCTTGAAATCGAAGGCACGGGGGAGTTCAACTGCGGTCGCTACGTGGTCGCGGCCGAGGAGCAGGACCCGGGCTACCAGGAGGTCGAGTACGTGGTCCGCATCAAAAGCGAAGAACGCCTCTAAGGAGCAGATCCAGGACCTCGTGCAACTCTGCGAGACCGCCTCTCCCGCCGGGACACGCACCCGCGGTTAGTCCCGATGACCTCAAGGCGATCATTGAACAGTGCCGACTTGTGTGGCGGCCGCGCTTCGTCAACCACTCGCGTGCCTTCTCGGCACCTTGATCGACTCCGAATCGCATGAGAGAGAGCGCCGTCGTGCGGATTCGAACCGCAGACCACCCGATTAACAGTCGGGGGCTCTACCGGACTGAGCTACGACGGCTTGCGTGCGATACGAGGGGGGTCCTCAAATAGTTTCTGCGCCGCACCGGAGCGGAGGGTGACTCGGACCCTCCGAGACCACTCCGGCCAAAGCTATTAAATAACCGAGCCGCGGAGTTCGACCTCCGATTCACAAGGCTTAGATATGAGGGGTTCCTCGGCCCGCCGATGATCGGTGAGAAGCGGCTCTTCGGCATCATCGCCCTGATACTCGGGCTCATCGCCGGAGTGATGATTCTCCTCAACGTTCAATCGAAGGGAAGCGTCGACCTCATCACGCTAATCGCGGGGATCGGCGTCCTCTACGGGAGCTACCTGATCTATCGGGGAAAGACGAGCATCCTGTTCGGCTGGGGGAAGACCCGCCTCGGCGCGTTGATCAACCTCGCGATCGGAGTGTTGACCCTTCTGATTCCTGGCGGGGTCGGCGGCACCCCGTCCATCCTTGCGATCCTGAGTGGGATTCTCGGCTTCCTTTCCGCGTGACGCACCGTTCGAGCCCGATCACCCGAGCGTCTTGCGGAGTTCCTGGACCGTCCCCGACATCGAGTCCAGGACGCCCTTCAGATAATCGAGGAATTCTTCGAGCTTGTCCGTCGTCACGGCCCCTTCCGGCGAGGGCTTGATCAATCCCTCCTGCTCCAAGATCCGAAGGGAATACCGGACCTTATGCTGCGGGAAGTTGAGGAGCTCCGAGAGCCGGATGATCCCGATCGGCTGATTCTCCATGATCGCCTTCAGCATCGCGACATGTCGCTGCAGCAGCTTGACCTCGGCCTCGATCTTGCTGGTGAGCGCGCTCCTACGAGTCACGAAAACCTCCCCCTACAAACCGTGACATGGTCCGTGATAACGTGGGCTCTCTTAAAAGGTTCGACGCGCGGATGATGCGAAGAACGCCATGTCGCGGTTGGCGGCCTCGCCCCATCCCCGCGACGCGACCGCGATGATTCCGATCGGGACGTCGTCGGGGAAGAGCGCGAGTCCGCGATCGGCCGCCCGCTGTGGCGAGAGCCCGTCTGCGATCCGGTCGTAGACGAACTTCGACAAGACCTGCTTGATGATCTCCTCGCCGATCCCGGTGACGGAGGCCGCGCCGCGAGGGCCGGCGTACAGTCCCGCGCCGACGATCGGAGAGTCGCCGACCCGGCCCGGGAGCATGAACGCGACGCCTCCGGTCGATGAGCCGGTGGCGAAGCGACCTCGCCGGTCCCGCGCAACGGCGCCGACGGTGTCATGGATCGCGACGCCCTTCCACTTCCGCGCGTATCGCGGCAGCCGTCCCTTCCGGATCTGCTCAAGACTCTCCATGAGGTTTCGGCGGGATTCCGGGGTCGACGGATCGTATCGTGGGTGGCCGTTCGACCGTGCGAACGCGACCGCGTCTGCGCCCGCAAAGAGGATGTGAGGCGTCTTCAGGACATCGTACGCGACCCGGATCGGGTTCTTCACCTCCTCGATCGCGGCGACCGCGCCCGCTTCCCGGTCCCAGTTCATCAGGGCCGCGTCCATCTGGATCCGACCGTCGATGCGCATCCGAGAGCCGGTCCCCGCGTTCAACCGCGGATCGTCCTCGAGGATGACGATCGATTCGACGACCGCGTCCAATGCACGGCCCCCGCGGACCAAGACCTCCAGGCCGCGAGCCCCGGCCGCTTCCGCCGCGTCCTGGACGGAGGGATCCGAGCCCGCGCCGCAATGCGTGATCAAAAGGGGCCGCACGCGGCCTGCACCGATGCGGGAGGTTTCAATCTTTTGCCCGCGCCCTCGTCGGTGAGACGACGGACGCCGGCAGACGCATCGAGAGTTCGGCGACGCGTCGGCGGAGTTCGTCACGGATCGCGCGAAGCTCGTCCATCGTCTTGTCGGTCGCACCCGGGATGGGCCAATCTTCCGATTTCTCGCGTGCGCCAATCGGACACCGATCAAGACAGCCAAAGGTCACGACTCGCGTTGCGCCGGCGATCATCTGAGGCGTGACGGTCCGAGGCTTCTTCGGACCGAGCTCGATGCCGATTTCTCGGAGCAACCGCGGCACGCCGGGATTGATCTCGGCTGCCGCCTGAACGCCCGCGCTCTCCGCGCGCCACCCGGAGGGCGCGATGGAATTGAAGAGCGCCTCCGAGAGCACACTCCGGAACGTGTTCTCGACGCAGACGAAGAGGACGGTGCCCACGGGATAGGACAGACGTCCGCGTGGCAAATAGATTCGCGAGGCCGCCTCGATAATCACGCGCCAAGGCCTATATAACGCGGCCCGCGTCGGCCGCGGCGTGCCCGCGATCCAGGCGTCTCAGCTCACAAAGCGTTTCGGGACCGTGGACGCGCTGAAGGGGATCGACCTCGCGGTCGAACCGGGGGAATTCTTCGGCCTGTTCGGCCCGAACGGGGCGGGCAAGACGACGATGCTGCGGATCCTCACGGGGCAGCTCCGTCCGACCACGGGAGAGGCGCGGGTCCTGAACATCGACGTCGTGCAAGAGCCGCTCCAGGTCAAGTCGCTCGTGGGCATCGTGCCCGAAGTGGAATCGCCGCCATCGTACTTGACCGCCCACGAGTACCTGTACTTCGTCGGGCGGGTCCGGAAACTCGACCGGCTCGAGGAACGGATCGCGCACTGGTTCGAGTTCTTCGATCTGGACGAGGGCGGGACGACGCTGTGCAAAGACCTCTCGAAAGGGACGCGACAGAAGTTGATGCTCGCCGCGGCGTTCATCCACGAGCCGGCGCTCGTCTTCCTGGACGAGCCGTTCATCAATCTCGATCCGATCTATCAACGGAAGCTCAAGGATTTCCTTACCGAGTACATCACCGGCGGGGGGACTGCGTTCATGGCGTCCCATCTGCTCGACATCGCCGCGAAGCTGTGCCACCGAGTCGCGGTGATCCGAAGCGGATCAATCATCGCGACGGGGACCGTCGACCAGATCCGGGCCCACGATGCGGACCTGGAGTCCGCGTTCCTGCGGCTGGTCGGGGCGTGACGATGAGCTGGCTCCTTCGCCTCATGCTGAAAGAGGAATTCCGCGTCCATGCGAGTTATTCCGGTCAGACGATGTTCGTCTCGTTCCCGTTCATCATCACGATGTTCAGCCTTTCAATCGCCGTCACGAGCGGGCGGTTGTTCGCGTACACGCCGCTCGCGGACGCCATCCTCCTCCTGCATGTCAGCGTCTTCCTCTACGGCTTGAGCGTCGGTGCGTTCGGATTCCTCGGTCGACAGTACCTCGAGCGGACGACCGGGACGCGGAACTACCTGGTCGCGATGCCCGGGATCCTCCCGATGCGGTTCCGTCGGACGTTCCTGGGCATGTTCCTCCGCGACGTGATCTTCTACATGGTCCTGCTCCTCGTCCCCGCGACGGTGGGCTTGGCCCTGTCCATCCCCGTGACGCATTTCCGGCTCACGAGCATCGGAGTGCTCTTCGGGGCCGCGCTGCTGTCGTTCCTCCTCGGCATGTCGCTGAGTTTCTTCGTCTCGACGGTTTACATGCGAAGCCGCGGGGGATTCGTCATCGCGGTCGCCGGTGTTTCCGCCCTGTTTGCGGCCGCGGGAGCCGCCCGCGCGATTCCGTTCTCCTGGATCCTCCCGAGCCTCGCGGCGCACGAACTCCTGCCGCCCCTGGGCGCGGACGCGACAGGAGCCGCGGCGCTCCTCTCGCTCGGGCTGGCAATCGTCGCCGCCCTCATCGGGGGAGCCGTCGTACTGGTCCCGGAGCGGTTCGAGCCCCCGAGTGTGGCGGCCCGCAACGAACTCCCGGGAATCATCGCGCGGCTCGACCGGTTCGAGGGATACAGCGCCCTCCTCGGGAAGGAACTCCTCGATTTTCAGCGGAGCGGGACCTACGCGAAGATGTTCTTCTCGTTCGTGACGCCGCTCCTCCTGTTGTCCTTCACGGCGTGGTTCGTCCGGTATGGCCTCCAGGTCCCGGTCGGCTTCAACACGGTCTTCTACGCGGGCATGGTCGGCTTCTTCGGGGTCATCCTCTACAATTGGATGAACAACGTGGACGCGACCGATTACCTCTCGACGGTACCGGTGTCCGTCCCCCAGGTGATCCGGACGAAGCTGATCGCGTTTCTTCTCATGACGACCTGGATCGGCGTCGGCTTCGTCGTGATGATTGCGTGGCTGAACGCGGACACGCGTTTGCTGTGGCTCGCGATTCCGATCGTCGTCGTCACCTCGCTGTACATCGTCGTCATGACGGCCTACCTCACGGGCCTGCGGACCAACTCGTTCCTCTTCGACCCCGGCGTGCTCGCGCGGTTCAGCGTGATGTCGATGCTCCCGGATTTCGGGCTGACGATCCTGTCCTTCACGATCGATCGGGATCTTCGGCTCTCGGCCATCGGCATCGGACTCGTCCTCGCGATCCTGGGCGCGATAACGTATATCTTGCTCAAGGGCATTGACGCGAAATGGCGCGGCACGGAATTCGGCGAGTGATGGCCGCGGGGTCAACACCATGGACGGCAACGCCGCCTTCCGTCGAGCCATGCATATCGTCTCGCCGGTCTTTCTGTCGTACTATCTGCTGCCGGAGGATCTCCGAGCCGGCAGCGGCGTGACCCGCACCAGCGTGACGCTCCTCTTCCTCGGGACCGCGGCCTCCATCGAAATCGCGCGGATCGCGCTCGGCGTTCGGTTGTTCGGCATGCGGCCGTACGAAGGCCGACGCGTTTCCGCTTATGCTCAGGGGGCCCTCGGCTTGGGGCTCGCCCTCTTCCTGTTCGGAGATCTCCTGGGAACCCGAGCTCCCTACTTTGTCATCCCAGTCTTCCTCGGCATGGCGTGGATCGATCCGCTCGCGGCGCTCGCCCGGAGACGATCATGGCCTCGGTCCACGGTCATCGCCGCGTATTTCCTGCTGTTCCTCGTGACCGAATACGCGATGCTCGGGACTCGCTCGTGGAGCTGGCAGTTCCTATTCGCGGTGCTCGCGACGGGGTCCGCGATGATCGTCGAAGGCCCGAAGCACGCCCAACTGGACGACGATCTGCTGATGCTCGTCGTGCCGCTCGCGGTCCTGACCGCGGTCGCCCTCCTCTTCGCGCCGCCGGCCCTACCGTAGGACCTCGAGCTTCCCGTACCGGCCCGCGCTGACCTGCATGTTGCCCCGCCACTCGCGGACCCATCCATTGGTGATGCGGATCCGATCGTTCGCCTGGACCCGTTCGATCTCGTCGTTCCAGAGGCTGACCGAGACCTCCGTGCCCTCGTCGTCGACAGCCTTCGCGTCCGCCACTTTCCCCGTGGAGCCGCTCCGGCTCGAGAAATCCCGCGCATCGCCCTTCTGCCGAATCGTCAGCTCGATGACGTCGACCTTGCTCTCCGGGCGGAGTTCCTTGACTTTCATTCGACCTGAGCCACGAACGTCCGGGTTTCGCTTAAACGTTTCCGCGCGCGACGGAGACGAGAAATCATGGAGAGGGAGCGATACGTCCATCGACCGGAAGTGAAGGTCGTTCCGATGTCTCCCTCCTCGCCGAGGAAATTCTTTCAGCCACCGAAATAAAACTTATAACGGCCACACCGGATATCGAGCACGCGGGTTTCTTTGAATCGCATCAAGGTTGTGAGCGAGGTCGCCGAACTGGTTCCGATTCTCCGCGCGGTCGACACGGAGGTCAAGAGCGAGGTGTTCAAGGAAGTCTCCACCGGTTGGAAGACGGCCCGGGAGATCGAGGAGAAGTTCGGGGGGACCGGCTCCGACGCCCTCCGGTTCTTCGAGAAGATGAAGCTCGTGGAGACGAAGTGGCAGACCGGTCCGACCGCGTCCCCGGAGAAGGCATACCACGCGTTCTACTCCTCCTTTCACATCAACGCGACCGCCCCGGTCCCCGAAATCTCGGACGTCCTCCACGCTGCGATGATGTCCGAGGAAGCGTACGCCGAAATCGAAAAGCAGATCTTCGACATGGTCGGGGCGGACGGCAAGTTCTCCGGCGATGTCGCCGACGCCCTCAAAGTGACGCAGACGAAGCTGAAGGCCTTGGTGAAACGCTCCCCTCGCCTCGACTTCCGCGGTCACCGGATCATCCGGTTCGAGGACTGATCGGTGATCACCGTCCTCCGGCTCGGGCATCGTCCCGCTCGGGACAAGCGGGTCACGACCCATGTCGCCCTGACGGCCCGCGTGTTCGGGGCGGACGCGGTCCTCGTCTCGACCCGGGATCCCGGGCTCGAGCGGACCGTCCGAGGCGTGGTGCGGCGATTCGGGGGCTCGTTCCGAATCGAGACGGGCGTGCCGTGGAGGGGCCTGTTGCGGGATTGGAAAGGCCCGAGAGTCCACCTCACGATGTACGGACTCCCGATCGACGACGTGCTCCCGCGAATCCCCCGCGACGACCTGTTGATCGTCGTCGGCGCAGAAAAAGTCCCGCGAGACGTGTACGACCTCGTGGACTTCAACGTCGCAGTCGGGAACCAACCGCACTCCGAGGTCGCGGCGCTCGCGGTGTTCCTCGACCGCCTCCTCGGTGGTCGGTCGCTCCAAGCCGAGCCCACGGCCCGTATCCGGATCCGGCCGAACCCGCACGGGAAGTCGGTGGAGAACGTGAGTCACTGAACCGCGATCTTCATCGAGAGCCGCCGAAATGTTTCGGCTTCCCTTCGACCAGGCTCGGTCGGACCGAGCACGTGATTATCTCAGGTCGTCCAAGTCGGTCGGCCGGTCCTCGAGCTGGATCGTTAGGGTGTGCCGCGAGGTCTTCGGCGGGAACAGGTCGCCCGTCCGGCCACGGCGGATCACGTCTTCCTTCGTGACGACGGAGACCACGGCGTCGGGCCAGGTGCCGAGCTGCACGATATCGGAGGAATAATCGACGAGGTACGCAGGGATCCTGCGGGCGCCGAGAGCCCGGACCGCCTCGACGCGGTGGTGGCCATCGAGGATTACGAAATCGACATCGGCCACGAGGATCGGTCGCCGGAGATATCCGTCTTTCCGGATTTGGTCCGTGAGTTCCTGGAGGAGGGCGGGTCGGATGCGCTCATGGCCGTGGAGTCTGCCGATTTCCAAGACCTCGAATCGGACGCTCGGCGTTCGCCGAGCCGGCCGGCTCCGGCGGGCCATCGGTAGAGCAACGGGCCTACGGGAATAACGGTTTCGCAGCGGCGCGCGGTCCTACTTCGCGGCGGCCGCGACCGGCGGTGCGGCGCTCCCCTTCCGCAAGGAGACGCGCTTCGGGAAGTATCGCAGCACGACGATATCCCCGACGCTCTGCACCCAGCGGTACGGAACGCTCACCGCGCGGCTCCCTTCGACGAGGAGCGGATTCGTCTCCCCGACAAAGATTCCATCAACCGCGCCGTTGTCCACATCGACGACCAAGTTGTTCACGTTTCCCAGGAACACGCCGTTGTGCGTGTAGACCTGGAGCCCGATGATTTCGGACAGCTCTTCGAGCAAAGAGTCACCATCCCTTCTGTTGGCGCGTATCTGAGGAGCCGTTCTTAAACGCTTCGGTGACACAGAGAATCGAGTCCGACGCCACCCACGTTCGTCGTCAGAGAATGTGGCTGACGATGTCTTCGAGCTCCCGGTCGCAGTATTTGCAGACGACGCGGAGGGGGTTCTTCGAGCGCACGACGAACGACGACTCGATCGGCTCGCGGACGTTCGAGATACAGTTCGGATTCGCACATCGGAGGATGCCCACCGCCCAATCCGGCAGTGCGAGCGGGCGTTTCTCGGCGACGTTGTAATTGCGGATCACGTTGACCGTCGCGGTGGGGGCGATGAGCGCGATCTTCTCGAGTTCGCGGCCGCCGAGCTCGCGGTCCTCGACCTTGACGATGTCCTTCCAACCCATCGCCTGACTCGGCACGTGCATCGCCACGGTTACCGTCGACGTCACGGCATCCCCGATCCCCAGAATCTTGAGGACTTTGAGGGCGAGCCCCGCGGGAATGTGATCGATCACGGTCCCGTTCTTGATCGGGGTGACGCGGAGTTCCCTCATGCGCCGTCTCCGAGGATCAGGTCGAGGAGCGCCATGCGGACCGGGACCGCGTTGAAGGCCTGTTTGAAGTACACCGCGTGTTTCGTCCGATCCACCTCCGGCGCGATTTCCGTCACTCGCGGAAGCGGATGCATGATGATGAGTCCTCGTTTCGCGTCCCGCAGGACCTCCATGTCGACGCGATACGAACCGGCGACCTTCTCGTACTCCTGGGGGTCGGGGAACCGCTCTTTCTGGATCCGGGTGACGTAGAGGACATCGGCTTCGCGGATCACTTCTTCGAGGCGGTGTGCCGCCCGGAACGAGAGACCCTTCTCCTTCACCCGCTCGAGGATCTCCGCCGGCATCTCGAGCGTCGGTGGGCTCACGAACGTGAGGTGGGCGCCGAGTTCGGCAAGCGCGTACGCGAGCGAGTGGACCGTCCGGCCATACTTGAGGTCGCCGACCAGGACGACGTTCTGACCCTCGAACGCACCTTTCTCGTCCCAGATCGTGTACAGGTCGAGCAGGGTCTGGGTCGGATGCTGGCCCGCGCCATCGCCCGCGTTGATGACCGGCTTCTCGGTGAAGTCCGCCGCGAGCCGCGCCGCGCCCTCGTGCGGATGGCGCAAGACGATCGCGTCGCTGTACGCCTCGACCATGCGGATCGTGTCGGCGAGGGTCTCGCCCTTTTGGACGGAGGTCCCCTCGGCGCTGCTGAATCCGAGCGCCCGCCCGCCAAGGCGCGCCATCGCGCTCTCGAACGAGAGCCGGGTCCGCGTGGAGGGTTCGTAGAAGAGCGTCGAGAGGATCTTGCCCTCGAGGGACCGCGAGCGCTTCTCGCCGGTGGCGATCGGGACCATCTTGCGGGCGGTCCTTAAAACGAGTTGGATGTCGGCCGGAGTGAAGTCGCGAATCGAGAGGACGTCTCGCCCCCGGAAGCTCGACATCGAGTCCCCAATTCGTAGGTTCGATTTAAACAATCCGCGGACGGAAGGATGGAAAGATAAGAGTGCCGCGCAACCGTCCGCGGCCGGCCTATTTCTTCGGGTCTCTCCGCCCCAACTGGGTGACGTTCGAGGGAAGGATCACGATTCCGCCCTCGGCTTCCATGTACCGCTTCCAGTCTTTCGTGTTCTCCAGGGCCTGCTTGGCGCGCTCCACGGCGATCGTCGCGACGACCTTTCGCACGACGTCATCGACGTCGACGCCGAGGATCTCGCGGAACAGGTACTTCATCCGATCACGGTCCATGGTGAGCCGGACCATCCGAGGCGGCCGTATTTGAGAAAATTGTCAACGGTCTCAGTTCTGAGAAGACGGCCGGCACCGTCCGACGATGGGCGAATGGCGGCTTTGTCAACCCGGCCTCCACAGGGGTCGAAACCGGCGGTCCCCTCGCTCATGGCAAGAATAAAAGAGGCAGGACGAGGGGTTCTCGGTCCTGCCTGTGGGTTGTGGAGGAGGGGTTATTGGGTTGGGTATGGCGCAGGGAGAATCGGTTCGACGACGTCCACGGCTCTCCAGTCGCCGCCGAAGTCCCTCGTGATGCCGGTCGCGAGCTGGAATCGGACCCGCAGGCGGCCGTTCTCGAAGAAGATGTACGCGTTCTTGAGTTGGGACATGTACAGCGAGATGCGCTTGCCCTTCTGGGTCAAGGCCCGCTCCGTGCATCGGATGAGGCCCGCGCGCTCGAGCGAGTGGATCCTCCGGTAGCAGGCGGCGATCGGGATGCCGTACTCACGGCTCAGGTCGATCGCGGACTTCGGCTTCTTGAACGTCGCAACGAGAATCTTTGCCGAATACTCATCCGTCACGAGTCGCGACGCTTCAAGGGGGTCCATCGTCACATCCTCCTCGTATGGAGGAATCGACGCGATGGACGCTATTAAAGCGAGGAGAGCCGATTATCTCCGCTGATTCTCAACCCTGAAAGTGCTCAACCGACGACGGGAACTAACTGCCGCAGCAGCCGCCTTCTTCCTCAGCGCCGCAAGTGCAGTTCGGCCCACACGAGCCTTCGTGCTCTTTGTGGACGACGGGAAGGACCACCAAGGATTCAGCGGGTGTCGCAGGGGCCTTCTTCTTGCTGGCGAGCATCTCAATGAGACTGCCCATCAAATTCCTCGAAGGATTCGAGCCGTATTTCTAACTGTCGTTACGCGAGTTGCTTCTTGACGCGCTCCTCGAACGGGGCGCGAGGCATCGCTCCGACGACTTGATCGACGAGCTTCCCGCCTTTGAAGAAGAGGAGGGTCGGGATGCCCATGACCATGTACCGCTGGGGGACCTCCGGATTCTCGTCGGTGTTCAGCTTCGCGAACGTCACCTGGCCGGCATACTTCTTCGCGAGGTCCTCGACGATCGGGGCGATCGCGCGACACGGCGCGCACCACTCCGCCCAGAAATCCACGATGACGAGCGGTTTCGCTTTGATGACCTTGTCGAAGTCCGCATCGGTTACCTTGATCGGCTTGTCTTCCATGAGAGTCACCGGACGTTTCGCCATACGGGGCGGTGGAATTTAAAGTTCCGCGCACAACCGTTTGAGCGAGACCAACGAAGGCTGCCGATGGAGCGCCCGCCGCGACACCGACGGTCGGGTCCGGTCACCATCGCAACGCATAAGCCGGTGAGCACGATTTCGAGGAAGGGGCGAACGGCCGCAAAGTTCTGAGCGACGAAACGGGTGTGAGGAGGTGACCGGACGAGGCTTGCCAAGAAACTGAATCTGAAAGACGGAATGATGGTCCGGGTCGTCGGCAAGCCGGCCGGCGTCGATCTCGACGATGTCGTCGTCACGTCATCCGCCAAGGCCGATGCAATCCTCCTCTTCGTCAAAACGATCGCCGATGTCGACAAGATGTGCGGTCCGGTCGCGAGAACCGCTAGGCAAAGAATCTGACTGACGGAATCCAACCGTCGATCCCGAAGGGTCGTTATGCACCGGCGAACAGCCCTGGATGTACCCTGGGATCGACGATTCCATATGTCGGGACGAGGACAACACTCATATAGAAGTCCTATCATAGGACGGACGGGAAATCTCATGATGGGCGGTCAGCAGATCATCATCTTGAAGGAAGGGACGGAGCGCGAGAAGGGCAAAGGCGCGGTGTTCAACAACATCGCCGCGGCTCGCGCGGTGGCCGACGCGGTCAAGTCGACGCTCGGCCCGAAAGGGATGGACAAAATGCTCGTGGACTCCCTCGGCGACGTGACGATCACGAATGATGGCGTCACGATCTTGAAGGAAATCGAGATCGAACATCCGACGGCCAAGATGCTCGTCGAGGTCGCGAAGACCCAGGACGACGAGGTCGGCGATGGAACGACGAGCGCCGTGATCCTGGCCGGGGAACTCCTCAAGGAAGCGGAGAGTCTGATCGAGCAGCAGGTCCACCCGACGCTCATTGTGAATGGCTATCGGATGGCCGCCGCGGAGGCCGTCAAACTCCTGCGAGAGCTCGCCTTTGCCGTCAAGCGGAACGACAAGGACACGCTTCGGTCGATCGCGCGAACCGCGATGTCCGGTCGGAGCGTCGGGACGAACGCGGACTTCTTGGCCGACATCGCCGTCGACGCGGTCCAGGCGATCGTCGAGGAAGTCGCCAGCGAGGTCCGCGCGGACGTCGACAACATCCTGGTCCAGAAGAAACACGGAGGCAACCTCACGGACACGACGCTCATCGATGGAATCGTCCTCGACAAGGAGCGCGTCCACCCGCGCATGGCGAAGTTCGTCCGCGACGCGAAGATCGCGCTCATCAACCGCGCGCTCGAGGTCAAGAAGACCGAGGTGAACGAGGAGATCCGCATCCGCGATCCGGCGAAGCTTCAGATGTTCCTCGACGAAGAGGAGAAGACGCTGCGGACCATGGTCGAGAAGATCAAGGCGTCCGGCGCGACCGTCGTTCTGTGCCAGAAGGGAATCGACGACGTCGCCCAGCATTTCCTGGCCAAGGAAGGCATCTACGCGGTCCGCCGCGTGAAGGAGAGCGACATGAAGAAGCTCGCGAAGGCGACCGGCGCCCGGATCGTGACGAACCTCGACGACCTCACGGCCAAGGAACTGGGCCGCGCGGACCTCGTCGAAGAGCGAAAGGTCGGGACGGATGACATGACGTTTGTCACCGGCTGCAAGAAGGCGCGCGCGGTGTCGATCCTGATCCGAGGCGGCACCGAGCACGTGGTCGACGAGGTCGAGCGAATCCTTCACGACGCCCTGCGCGTTGTTTCCGCCGCGATCGAGGATGGCAAGGCGATCCCCGGCGGCGGATCCGCGGAGATCGAGCTGTCCCTCGCCCTCAAGAGCTACGCCGCCTCGGTCGGCGGGAGAGAGCAGCTCGCGATCGAAGCATTCGCGGGCGCACTCGAAGTCATCCCGCGGGCCCTCGGCGAGAATGCGGGTCTTGACCCGATCGACGTGCTGATCAAACTTCGGGCCGCCCACGGGAAGAGAGGCGGAAAGGCGATGGGTGTCGACGTCATGACCGGCGAGCCGCTCGACATGCTGAAGGCCAACGTCGTGGAGCCCCTGCGCGTGAAGGTCCAGGAGATCGACTCGGCCGCGGAGGTCGCGAGCATGATCCTCCGAATCGACGACGTGATCGCGTCGAAGAAGTCGCCTCCCCCGCCGCCGGGAGCCGGTGAACACGGCCACGGCGGGATGGGCGGAATGGGCGGCATGGGCGGGATGCCCGGCATGGGGATGTAGGATCCTCATCCGTCCGGTGGCGACCCGCCCGCGAGCCGCTCCGTAACCCTCTGTCGAAGGGCCTGAGCCTCCTCGCCGTCCAGGGACGCCGACGACTCGACGATCTCGGTCCACTCGAGACCACCTTCTGCGCCCGCCGGGTGTCGGGTGACCTCGATCCGGAAGCGGCTCGGGACTCCCTCCGCGGTGACGATTCGGGGCGGGTGGTCGGACCGAGACTTGACGACGTCCACCCGGGCCTTCTTGCCGGACACCTCAATCGCCTCTCGCACCGCCTTCACGGCCTCGTCGACCGATCGGCGGGAGTAGACGCTGAAGCTCGCGGCTCCGCGGCGCGCGAGGCGCGGGAGGAACACGAGGATGGCGAAGACGAGGAGGAACATCGCGGTCGCGAGCAATGCCACGCCTCCGTTCGCGGCGTCGCTCCCGAAGGCAGTCACCGCGAGGAGACCCAATGCCAACAAGACAATCGCGAAGGCCAGGAAGACGAACGCGATCCGGCCGTCGTTCGAGTACGTCCACTCCGCCTCGCGAACGGCCATTCACGGAGCCTCCACAAGGAGGGCGCCGAACTTTCCGCGGGACACGTCGAGTCCGAAGCTCGTCCGCTTCACGTAGCAGTCCAACGCGCGGACGGTGGTCCCGACCGCGAGCTTCCCTCGCTCGACGAGCCCGACGTCGTCGTCCCAGAGCGCGAATCGGCACGATCCGGTCTCGTCCCGGAGCTCCAGGTTCGTAACGCGCCCCTCGGTGCCGTCCTGGCGGGTGAAGGTGCGAATAGGTGAGATCGACACGACCGTAGCGCGGAGGTTCGCCTCCATCCCTTCCTCGATGTCCGCGACTCTCGTGAAGGCGGTGACGCTTCGTCCGAGCCGCTCGACGACGACCATCGCGGCGGTCTCCCGGTCCAGCAGGCCGCCCCACTCCTCGATGACGGAATCGAGCTTCGCTTCGAACGCTTCGGGGCTCAAGAGGTCCTGCACTTTTTCGTAGTGCGACCGGCGCACGCCCGTTCAATGCGGGTGCACACAAAAGGTTTGCTCCGCATACACTGTCTGGAGGACGTATGCGTAGGACTTCTGACCCCCGGAAGGCATGTCGACCGCATGTCGGCGACGGAAATCTCAGCGCCGCGGTCCCGGTTCTTGGACGGCTTGTGCAAGACCCAAGGCTACAATGTCGTGAGCGAGGGAGAACGAATCACGGTCGCGTTTGAGCCGTGGGCCGTGGAGCAGGTGGACGCGTTCGAGATGCCGTGCTTGCGGCTCGACTTCCGTCAAGTCGACGGACGTATCGTCCTGCAGCGCTTCACGGTGGAAAGCGGCGGCGAGGAGCAGGTCGTGAACCTCGAGGCCGCTCGGGACGCACTCCAAGCGTGGATGGACTCGATGGCGGACTAGCAGTTCGCCCCCGCACTCCTCCCACGGGTTCCGTCGCAGCGTCAACGGAACTCAGCGCGAAGGGACAACGCGGGTCTCGATCGTGGCTCGGAAGCGATCCAACGCGACTCGGTCGCGCGACCGGGGAAGCAAGAGGACGGTCGTCAAGGAATCCAACGGCGACCGATAGATGCCGACGAAGCAGCTTGGTTCCTGGATGCGGAGGATCGGGTCACAGCCGCGGAAGAGCCCGCCACGGCCGACATCGGAACGCGAGGCGAGAGTCGGATGTCCGGCGCGCACTGCCTCAATGACGGCTCCGGCGACGCTCGCTGGCTCCGCCCGAATCTGGAGGGCCCACACCGGGTGCGTCCGTAGTCCAATCCCGAGCCACGCGAGCGGAAAGAACGCGCTTAGCGCGAGAAGCGCCACGACGAATTCCGGCTGGCCGAATTGGTAGGAGAGCACGCAGGCCAACCAGAGCGCCGCCGAGAGGAAGAAGAAGAGGAGCACCGCGGTGCCGGGGACCCGTCGGGTCCACCCCGAGCGGGCGGCGCCGGCCGCCTCAGACATTCCGACGCCTCACTTGAGTCGAATCGTCTCGAGGTTCATCGGCGCCCGCGTCTCGAGGCCGAACTTCTTGTACAGGCCCGAGGCGAGATCGGAACACTTGAACTCCTCGCCATGGTTCACGATGACCCGTTCCGGCCGGGGCTCCATCGTCCCGACGTAGTTCAGGAGTTGCAACCGATCCGAATGACCGGAGAAGCCATCGACCGTCTCGACATCCATCTTGATGGGCAGGGTGAGCGGCTGCCCGCGATCCGTCAAGGTGATCTCGCGCGCCTCCCGCTGGATCCGACGGCCCAACGACCCTTCCGATTGGAACCCGACGAAGACAAGCGCGTGCAACGGGTTGTCGGCCCAGCCTTTGAAGTACTCGAGGATGGGACCGCCGGACATCATGCCGGAGGTCGCCAAGACGATGCACGGCTCGACGTCATCGATGATGTTCGCGCGCATGTCCGCCGTCTCGACTCGCTTGAAGGTCGGAGAGAGGAAAGGATTCTCGCCGGTCTGGAAGATCTGCGTCCGGAGCTGGCTGTTCAGGTACTCCGGATACGCCGTGTGGATCGCGGTCGCTTCCCAGATCATGCCGTCCAAGTAGATCGGCACCTCCGGGATCTGGTGGTTCCGGATCGCGTCCTCGAGGACGAGCATGACCTCCTGGGACCGACCCACTGCGAAGACGGGCACCAGGACCTTCCCGCCGCGGGTCAGGACGCGGCGCAGGACCTCCTTCAATTGCTGGGCGGCTTCATGGCGGGACGGCTGGATGTCGTGGTATCCGCCATACGTCGACTCGAGGACGAGCGTCTCCAGCCGCGGGAACTTGTTGACGGCCGGGTTGAAGAGCCACGTCTTCTCGAACTTGATGTCTCCCGACATCGCGACGTTGTACAGCCCGTCCCCGATGTGGAAGTGTGCGACGCCGGAGCCGAGGATGTGGCCCGCGTTCTGGAAGGTGAGCCGGACGTCCGGGGCGATGTCCGTGGTCTCGCCGTACTTCAGCGGAATCGTGTTCGCCACCGCTTTTCGGATGTGGCTCGAATCGTACGCCGACTTGCGGGCCTCGCCCATCGCGACCTTGATGAAGTCGAGCTGGAGGAGCGACATCAGATCGCGCGTCGGCGCGGTCGTATAGATCGGGCCCTCGTAGCCGTACTTGAACAGCGCCGGGACCAGTCCGGAATGGTCGAGGTGAGCGTGGGTGATGACGACGGCGTCGATCGAGCTGAGCGGGGTGACCTCCGGGGCGTTCAGGTACGGAGAGCCGTTGTCTTCCGAGATCAGGACGCCGCAGTCGATGAGGACCTTCGAATCTCGCGTGCTCAGCAACGCCGCGGACCGTCCGACCTGACGGAAGCCGCCGAGGGCAGTGATCCGAACGTAATTCTCGCCCGCCGGCACCTCGCGCGCAAGTCGTCGGCCGACCTGCTTCAGGAAGGTCTGCCGTTCGTCGTTGATCGTCCGAAGATACTGTCGAATCTCCTCGACGGTCTTCGAGGGAATCGGCGGCGTCCGGACGACCTTCGGGGCCCACCCGATCTTCTTCTTGACCTCATTGAGGATCGAGCCGTGACGGCCAATGACCATTCCCGGAGAGAGGGCCTCGATCGTCACCTCGCCCGTCTCCGTCTCGAAGTAGATCCCGGTAATCTGCGCTTCCGGGGGGATCACCTCGCGGATGACCTTCTCCGCTTCCTCGGGAGTCGCGAGCAGGGACGGATCCGGCCGGACGACGATCCGGCGCCGCAGCTGCTGCGCGATCTGTCGCACGAGGTCGTTCGACTCTGCGAAGACATGTTCTTCGTGTAGATCACGATCGTGGGGCCTTCGAAGTCGACCTGCGTGATTTCCACGTGGTCAGGGACCACTTTCTTCACGACGCTTCGCGCGTCGTTCAGAATGTCCTCGATGGTCATCGGACATCACTTTGGCCGGAGCCGCTTGCGGGACTCAGGCCAGTTTCATACTTGCCTTGCGCTTCTCGACTTCCTTGTCGTCGAACATTTTGAATCCGTCTTTCGAGATGAGGGCCACGTCGATTCCTTCGCCGGAGACGGCGTCGCGTTTCATGGCAGCCGTCACGGCGCGGATCGCGAGGTTCGCGCCCTCGTCGAGCGTCATGTCGTCCTTGAAATGGTCTTCGAGCACACCGTACACGTACGGGCTCCCGGAGCCACTCGACACGAACTTGTCCGGCAGGGATCCGCCGGCCGCATCGAGGGAGAAGACGTGTCCGCCGGAGCGGTCCCAGCCGCCGATCACGAGCTGGACCCAGTACGGATAGAAGCGGCTTCCGCTCAGGATGTTCGCCGTCAGCGTGGCGCACGCCTCGACCGGCATCGAGATGCCTCGCTTCAGCTTGTACAGTTCGACCTCGGCGGTGATGTACCGCGCGAGGACCTGCAAGTCTCCCACGAGACCCGCGGTCGTCAGGCCGATGTTATCATCGAGCCGATAGACCTTTTTCGTTCGCTTGTGGGCGATCAGCGTGCCGGCCGTCGCGCGGCGGTCCGCGGCGAGGACCACGCCATCCTTGCAGACGAGACCCAGCGTGGTGGTGCCGGTCTCGACTTCTCTGGAAACCGTTGCCATTCGTACACTCCCGTTCAAAAGGGTGTCAAAAACGACAGCCGAAGCATACGGCCGGCACTATTTAAGAATTTCTGGTTCTATCTCGAAATCGAGATAAAACGAAACTCGCGGTGGCATGGGAGGTCGCATTCTCGCGCGACGCGACCGAAGGATCGGCGCGGATCGGATGGAACGGGCTCGTTCACATCCGGTAGTAGGTCCACCAGACCGCGACGATGACGATCACGACGACCACGACGGCGACTCCGGCGTAGAGGTACATTTTCCTCTTGCCTTTCTTCTCGCCGCCGAGACCCAGACCCGCGACATCATAGGACATGTCGGACCTCGACCGCCCAAGCTGTGGACTCGTAATAAGGATTTCGTCATCCCTACGACGACGCGCCCACACCGGATAGCAGTTGCCCTAATCGCGACGCAGGCCGCAGCTGGACCGCATACGCGATCTTTTCCTTCGGGAGCGCGACGTTGGCGGCACTCACGTACACCGTGATGCCGTCGCCCTCCGCCTCGGTCCGGAGAATCTCGTCCCGCGGGATGGAAATCATCTCCCGCCCTTCTTGGTCTTCGAAGAAGTATTGCACCGCGCTCGGCATCGCCCGAAGCTTCACGAGAAAGAAGCCCGGATCGTCCGGGTCGCGCTTGGCGGGGGTCGCGAAGAAGAGCAACCCGGCCTCGTGACGAATCAAGTGGCCCTCGACCGGCCGAAGGAGCGGAACCCGCTTGCCATCGTGATCCATCGACACCTCCGCGCTCGCGTCGGCCTCCTCAAGGATCCGGTACGACGCAGATCCGGCGCCCGCGACCTGGGAGAAGGTGACCCGCGAACCCTCCTTCGGCCCTGACGCCTCGACCCGTACCCGCAGCCGTAACGTCGCGAAGTTCAGATCGTAGATGCGATCCTCTACGTCGACGTATCCGAGGATCATCGGCCGCCTCAGACCCCGAAGCCCTTCCGGAATTGCTCCGCGATCTCCCCCAGCTCGACCTGCGAGAACGTCTCGAAGTCCGACACGGCCGAGTATTCGGCGAGTTGCTCTTCCCGATAAATGTTCGGGATCGCGGATGCGACGGTCTCCTCCGACAGAATGAATTTCAGTGCCGCCTGCGAGAGCGTCATCCCCTTGCCTTCGTAGATCCAGCGAAGGTTCGTCGCCTGTTTGCGGGCCCGGTCGATCCATGCCGCGTCTTTCGTCTGGAGGTCCCCGTCCGCCGGGAACGAAACCGCGCTCGCGTCCGACTCGAGGACCCCGCCGGCGTGGGGCGCGCGGATGACCATGCCTTGGTTGATCTCGAGCGCCACCGGGAAGAACTTCCGGCCCGGCTCCTCCTCGAGGATGTTGTAGTATGCCTGGATGGAGCCGAGATCGTACTTCCGCATCGCAGTGCGTCCCTCTTCGAGACCGCCGGGGCCCGGGCCGAGGGCGATGCCGTAATACCGGATCTTGCCTTCCGTCTTCAGGGCCTCGAGGGTCTGCCAGATGGCGGCATTCCCGACCGTCGCCGCATCGGGATAGTGCAACTGGAGCACGTCGACGTACGAGGACCCGAGGCGACCCAGGGTCCCCTCAAGCGACTTCCGAATCGACGCGGGCGAGAAGTCCGCTCCGGCCTCAGAGCGTCCGGCTTTGCTTGAGATGATCACGAGCTCCCGCTTGTCGCGGAACGCTTGACCGAGGAGCTGCTCCCCGCGGCCGGCCCCGTCGGTGGGGGAGACATCGTAGTAATTGATCCCGGCCTCGTACGCCTTGTGGAGCAAGTCGACCGCTTGATCGTCGGTGAACGAACCCCAGCGACCCGACGCGAGGGTCCAGACGCCGAAGCCGACCTCCGATACCTCGAGTTCGGACTTCCCCATGGGCCGATAGTTGACCACGCCGTTCCTCCGCGTCCGCAAAGGAGGCGGGGATATTTGACCGCAACGCCCGGGTCGCTAGCGCCAGGAAACGTAGAGGAGGGTCGCGAACCCGACCAGCTCCGCGCCGTTGAGCACGAGCATCGGGATCGCGTAGCTGCCGGAGCCCGTCCAAGTGCTCATGGCCAGGTAGAAGTAGATCGCCGCCAGGTTCTCGACCAGGAACAGGCTGGCGAAGACGATGAGGCCGGCGGAGAGCGGAGAACGGAGCCCGCGAAAGTTCCCGACGTAGATGTAGAGGAGACCAAGGAGCAACGCGATGCTGCCCGCGGCCAGGGCCAAGTCGATCATCCAAAATGTACCGAGGGCCAAAGTATCACCGTAAGACGCGGGTCCAGTCCATATCTACTTTTCCCCCAACCGCGGCTCGATGCGTCGCCAGATTTCGAGGAAGTCCTCGAAGTGGACCTGAAGCCGCGGCGACAGTGAATAGAGCGTCCCGTAGCTCTCGTTCCCCAGGGTCATCACGCAGTCGTTCTCGCGCAAGACGTCAAGGTGATGGCGAATCGTCTTGTAGTCCAGCGCGAGTCGGGTAGCCAGGTCGTTCGCGTTGTACGGACGGTCGTGGAGCGTCCACAGTATCCGCGCGCGGTTGATGCCGCCGCGGGTCCCCGCGATGAGGTACCACAACCGCTTGTCCATGAAGCGGCGTCCCCAACCGTCCTGCGGGTATCTAGGTTGCGGGACGTCCATCGAAAACCCCATCCGCGAACGTTCTAATATTACTATCCCAATAGTCAAACTCTTGGAGGCCATCCCTCCGCGACCCGACCGGGCCGGCAAAGCGAAGGGATGGTTCCTCGAGTTCCGTCTCATCCCGGTCCTCTTGTGGTCGTACACCGCCGTGGTCCTCGGGACCGCGGTCGCGTTCTTCGCCTCGGGCTCGCTGAACCTCCTATGGTTTGTCGTCGCCCTGGCCCTGGGCGCCCTGATCCAGGGATGGGAAACCCATGCGATCAACGAAATCTACGATTGGAGGAGCGGGACCGATCAGATCGGCGGACGCGCCTTGTCGGGTGGCAGCCACGTCCGGAATCTGGGCCTCCTCGGAGAGCGCGACCTCTGGTGGATCTTCGCCCTGTCGAGCGTCGCGGTCGCCGGGCTCACCGCGTGGGTCGTCCTCGAGCGGGCGGCCTGGCTCGCCGTCCTCATCGTCGCGGGGTACGTCCTCGGGTTGGCCTACACGGCGCCACCGGTGTCGACGTCGTACCGTCCGTTCGCCGGCGAGTGGGTCGGCGGGTTTCCTGGTGTCGTCCTATCCGGACTCGGAGCCTATGCGATCCAAACTCTCTCGATTACGCTCGTGGTGACGACGGCCCTCGTCGCCCACGCGCTCGTGTGCATGTCGATGCTCGTGGTGCATCACTATCTCGATGAGCCGATGGATGCGAGCGCGAAGCCGCAGAAGCGGACGACGGTTGTCTCCCTCGGCTTCACGAACGCGAGGCGATACGCCGGCATCATGGCCGCGATCGCGGCGGTGCTTTACGCCGTCCTTGGCGTCACGGTGTACCCGGCGTTCTTCCTCGGGGCCGCGTTCACCGTTCCTGCGGTATTGATCCACTTCCGCATCGAGCCGACGGACCTGCATTCGGTCACGCGGGGCGAACTCCGGGTCATCCAGCTCGGGGTCGCGGCGGGTCTTTCGACCGCGGTCGGTCTTGCGCCGCCGTTGTGGCCTCTCCTCCCGGTCGCGGCACTGGGCTACCTGGCGCACCTCGCCATCGCCGCGCCTCCTGCGGAGCTGGCCCGAGCATGGCGAAAGGTTCGCACCGCCGCTTCGGGATCGCGGCGCCCCTGACGTCCCCGCGGAAGACGGAAATACGTCCGGTCCGGTCTAGACCCGGTGCGTCGCGTCGGTTTCGTCGTGAACCCGATCGCGGGGATGGGCGGCCGGGTCGGCCTGAAGGGGACGGACGGAGTCGCGAACGAGGCTCAGGCCGCGGGCGCAGAGCCGATCGCGGGCCCGCGGGCACAGCTCTTCGCGCAAACGTTTCTTGAGCTCTCGAAACACGACGAGAGCCTCCGCGTCCGATGGCAGACCTCCGCCCAGGCGATGGGAGCCGCTCCGCTTCGCGGGGCGGGGGTTGGCGAGGAGACGATTGAAGTGGTTCACACTCCCGGGGACCGAACGACCGCAGACGATACACGAAGAGGGGTCGACGCCTGCATCGGCCGGGGCGCCGAGCTCCTCCTGTTTTGTGGCGGCGACGGAACGGCTCGGGACGTCGCCGAAGCCACGAAAGATCGAATCCCGATCCTGGGAATTCCCGCCGGCGTGAAGATGCACTCCGGTCTTTTCGCGGTCTCGCCTTCGGCCGCGGCGCATCTCTTGGTCAGCTACCTCCGCGGACAGCTCCGCATCGGCACCGCGGAAATCCTCGACCTCGATGAAGAGGCCTATCGGAAGGGCGAATGGCGCGTCCGGCTGTTCGCCACCGCGAAAACGCTGATCGAACCGAACCTCGTCGCGGGAGGGAAAGTCATGATCGACGAGGTGAGCGAGGAGGCCATCCGCGGAGAGCTCGCCGTGCATTTCTCCGAACTCTTCGAGAACGAACCGGATACCCTGTTCCTCCTGGGTCCGGGTTCTACGTTGAATTCAATCGCGACCGCGATGGGAATCGACAAGACCCTTCTTGGCGTGGACGCTGTCGTCGACGGCAAGGCCGTCGCGAAGGATCTCAACGAAAAGGGAATCCTCGATCTCCTGGATCATCACCCCAAGGCGAAACTCGTGGTGAGCCCGATCGGCGCCCAGGGTTTCATCCTCGGCCGCGGGAACCTCCAGGTGAGCCCCGCGGTCCTGAGACGAATCGGGACGAAGAACGTAATCGTGGTCGCCACGCCTGCGAAGCTCGCGATGACCCCGATCCTCCGGGTCGATACGGGCGACCCCGCACTGGATGACGAGTTCCACAAACGGGAGTACCTGTTCGTCGTCATCGGATACCGCACCTCGAAACTCCATCCGATTCAGCGATGAGCTGTGGCGACAAGCGCCTCGAACACGCGATAGGATGATACAAAGTTGAAATACCGCAAGCCCATGCGCAAGCCCGCGGACGGGGAGTCCGGGTCATGACGCCAACGATGAAAGCCGCGGTGAAGCTCAAACCGGCGCCCGGAAGCACGGAAGTCCGCAAGGTCTCGGTCCCCGAGCCGACCGCGTCGGAAGTGCTAATTCGCGTGGACATCGCGTCGATTTGCGGCACCGATGTGCACATCTACGATTGGGACGCGTGGGCGGCCGCCCGAATCAAAGTGCCCCTGGTCCAGGGTCACGAGTTCGCGGGACACATCGAGAAACTGGGCTCCGGGGTCACGGGCCTTCGGAAGGGAGATTACGTGAGCGCGGAGGGCCACATCGCGTGCGGACGCTGTTACCAGTGCCGGACCGGGAACGCCCACGTCTGCAAGAACGTGTCTATCCTCGGGATCGACCGGGACGGGTCGTTCGAGGAGTACATGACGGTCCCCGCATCGAACGTGATCATGAACGACGATGACCTGCCCCTCGACCTCGCCACGATGCAAGATCCGCTCGGAAACGCGGTGTACACCGTCACGAACGCGAACGTCCCTGGGAAGGCGGTCGCAATCTTCGGCCTCGGTCCGATCGGACTGATGGCGGTCGCCCTCTGCCGCGGGATGGCGGCCCAGAGTGTGATCGCGATCGGCCACAAGAACCAGTACCGGATGGACCTCGCCAAGAAAGTGGGAGCGAGCGTCGTCCTCCGGTCCGGCGAATCCCTCGTCGACCAGGTCATGGACGCGACCGCGGGCGAAGGGGTGGACGAGGTGCTCGAGTTCTCCGGGAGCGAGGCCGCCGTGCAACAGGCCATCAAAGTGGTCCGGCCCGCCGGCGGGATCCACTTGCTCGGGCTGTTCCCGAAACCGCTCAGCCTCGACATCTCCGACTTCGTCACGAAGGGACTCTCGATGTACGGCATCCACGGACGCCTGATGTACAAGACGTGGATGCAGATGGGCGGGCTCCTGAAGAGCGGCAACGTGAACCTCAAGCCGATCCTGACCCACAAATTCCCATTGGACGACTACAACGAGGCGATGGGCGTGATGCGGAGCGGGAACTGCGGAAAGGTCGCCTTTCCGATGGCGGTGTGACGATGTCGAAGCGAGACCCGACGTCATGGATGCGCGCGGAGTATGAGGCCCTCGTAGCGCAGAGCCTGGACTGGAAGCTCCGGGTCCTACAGGGACCGTCCGCGCCGCGAAGCGTCGTCGACGGCAAGAACGTCATCATGCTTTGTTCGAACAACTACCTCAATCTCTCGAACCACCCGAAGGTGAAGCGGGCCGCCCGCGAGGCGATCAAGACCCACGGCGCCGGGAGCGGCAGCGTGCGGCCGATCGCGGGCAACATGGACCTTCACGAGGAACTCGAGCGCCGCATCGCGCGGTTCAAGCATCGCGACGCGGCCCTGTTCTTCATGAGCGGATTCGCGGGGAACGCGGGACTCATCCCCCAGCTCGCGGGCGAGGGCGACGCGATCCTGACGGACGAGCTGAACCATGGGAGCATCATCGACGGGGTCCGACTGACGAAGGCCCAGCGGGTCATCTACCGACACTGCGACGTCACGGATCTCGAGAGGGCGCTCAAAGAGGTCGATAGCTGGGCGAAAAAAATCCTCGTCATCACGGATGGGGTCTTCTCGATGGACGGCGACATCGCGCCCGTGGGCGATATCGCCCGGGTCGGCGAGGAATTCGGCGCGATGATCTATGTCGACGACGCCCACGGCGAGGGCGTGCTCGGCGACGGTGGCCGCGGCGTCGCGTCCCACTTCCACGTCGAAGACAAAATCCAGATCGAACTCGGCACATTCTCGAAGGCCCTCGGCGTCGTCGGTGGATACGTCGCCGGATCGAACGACCTGAGGAATTACGCGCTCAACAAGTCGCGGACGTGGCTTTTGAGTGGTTCGCACCCGCCGGCCGTGGCGGCTGCGTGCACCGCAGCGATCGACGTCCTAGAGACGGAGCCTCGTCACGTCAAGAAACTCTGGTCGAACACGAAATACTTCAAGAAGCGGCTCGTCTCGATGGGTTTCGACATCGGTCGGAGCGAGACGCCGATTACCCCCGTCATGCTTGGCGATTCGGCGACCGCGAAACGATTCAGCGAACGCCTCTTCGATGAAGGTGTCTTCGCCTTGCCGATCGTCTTTCCGATGGTCGCCAAAGATCGGGCCCGCATCCGAAACATCGTGAATGCGGGCTTGCGGCGCGAGGATCTCGATGAGGCACTGGCCGCGTACGAGAAGATCGGGAAAGAACTCAAGGTCCTAGCCTAGACACTTTCGCGACGTTTCTTTCGCGCATAGGTAATCGGCAAGATGTCATATCCTTGAGATCTGAAGAATGCGGCCGATGCTTTGTTCTCTGGTTCAACGAGGGCGGCGAACATGTCGACTCCGTTCTTCCTCAGGACGAGCTCACAACGCCGGACCAGACGCGCCGCGACCGCGCGTCGACGGTACCGCGGATCGACCGCGAGACGGTTGATCCAGCCCTTCCGCGTGTCGTGCGTCCCCAGGACGGTTCCCACGAGCCGGTCGCCGTCGAAGGCGCCAAGGTACGAATCCGCATTGCGACGAAGTTGTTCGGTGAACGAGGGAAGGCTGTCCCGTCCCTTGATCTTCGGATTCAGGCCGCACACCCGGAAAAGTGCGATCATCGCGTCGTAGTCGGATCGGCGCAGCGGACCGATTCGAATCGCCACGGGCCTACTCCTCCCGGGTGATGAGGTGCCGGGTCGGTCGCGCGAAATGCTCTCGGACGTCAGGGGGCAGCTCGACGCGGAGGAACGGCGGCATCAACTCAACCGCGGGAAGGCCTGCGAGCGGGAGCAGACGCATGCGGATGTGAGATTCGCGGCTCGGGATGTACCCGGCCGGATCTGCCGCAGGGAACTCCGAGTTCAGATCGGCGAGAAAGTAGAACCCGATCTCGTGTGTCGTGACCCCTTTGAGCGTGTAGAAGTTCTCATGCACGTAGACGAGTTTTTCCGCTTCGACATTCAGGCCGCTCTCCTCATAGAATTCGCGGCTCATGCAAGCCGCGAGGCCCTCCCCGAATTCGAGGTGGCCGCCGGGCAGCGCATAGACCTTGCCGCCCCGGTCGTCGACTGCCTCCTGGGCGAGCACGGACTGCCCGTGAATCAAGATGCCGCACGAGCGAATCAGGAACTCCCGGCGCGGGTCATGCGATCCGAGCACCGAGCTCCCCCTCCGTCTCGGGCCGGAGCAGGATGACCCGCTGGTCCGACTGCACGGCTCCGAGGCACAAGACCTCGGACATGAACGGGCCGATCTGGCGAGGGGGAAAATTCGTGACCGCCACGACCGCCCGACCGACGAGATCGCTCGCCCGGTACCACGGTTGGACCGCGGCGGAGGACTTCCGCACACCGTGGGGGCCAAAGTCGATTCGAAGCTTGTACGACGGATTACGCGCCTCGGGAAAGTCCTCGGCGGCAACAATCCGACCGACGCGCATCTCGACTTTCTGAAACTCCTCGAACCTAATATGGGCCATGGTCTCAAACCGTGCGAACGGCCTCGGTCGATTTGACCCTTTCCGGTCCGCCGCGAGGTTGAATCCTAGTGGGCCCGGGAATCGGTCAAACGGACACCGAGTCGACGACACAGTCGTTCGTGTTCCTCCCGGCTTGTCCATTCGACGCGAAGATAGTCTCCACCTCGGTCGGCCGATCGACGTAGCTGTACCGCCGATCCCAGAGCTTCTTTCCTTCGTGCCACTGCCGAATGTGGACGAGTTCATGGAGGATGTCCAGGTACAGCGTCCGCTCCTCCCCACTCTGCAGGTAATACAGCCCGACCACGACGTGCCCCCTCTCGTCGTCGATGTAGGCGTAGGCGTCTTCTGGAATGAGATGGATGAGGGTGTCCTTCAGGACCGTTTCCCGGAGACCGTCGTTTTCAAAGAGACGATGGAAATGAGCGTCCCGGTCCAACCCCGGAAAGACCTTGACGATCGGCCATCGCCCGGAGTTGAGCTTGCGGTTGATGGACACTTTCACGGGAGGAGTCGATAGGATGGTCCCACTTAAGCCTCACGGCGGCACGCGCCGACGTGATGTCGGCGCGTCATAGGGGGAACTTGCGGACGCTTTGCGGGATATCGGGTTCGGCATAGATCCGCGCAATCTGCTCGCACGCCATCGCATCACGCTCCCGTCCCAGATCTCTCAAAATTCGCGCGCGCAGCCACCAGACCCCCGGGTAGTCCGGCGTCCGGGACACGAGCCGATTCAACACGTTCAGGGCGTTGACCAGGTCGCCCACGATCTCGTCCCACGCCGCGACCGCGAAGAGTGCGTCCGCGTCGCCCGGATCCTCAGCGAGCCGGCGTTCCGCGGCGAGTACGACCTCTCGGTCTGCCGGCGCTGGGACGATCTGGACACGCTGCCCGATCGAGTGTCTCTTCAGCAACTCGTGGTTCTGCATGGACCTCACCGGCGCTCCAGGAGGCGGGAGAGGGGTTCTTCGAGGAACGCCGGGAGGTTGATTGGGAACTTCCGCCGGGATTCGGGAATCGTCCTCGGTGGGTCAACGAAGTGGACGCGTTCTGCGCCAACCCGCGGCCGGTGCGAGCGGCCCCTCGCAACGAGAGCCGTGTCCGGCGCGTCGATCATGGTCAGGGACTCCGAGACGAGTGGGATCGAGCCCTCGTTCACCGCGATGCGCGTCCGAATCTGGTCCTCCGCGAGGCTCACACTGATCGACTGCAGCGCCGACCGATACCGTCGGGGCGGCACGCCACTCCTCTGCGGTTGGCCTTCCCGCGAAACGAGAAGCCCAAGGGACTCGAGCCTGCGCAACCATCGATAGCATCGGCCAATCGATATCCCGCAACGGCGGCTCAGTTCAACGGCCGTCAGCTCTTCGAGAGAACAGGAGCGCAAAATTTCCAGGGCCTCAGGATCCAGGAGTGAGTGGGCGAGCTTCAGGTGGTCCCAGGCGAAGGTCCGGTTGTTTCCGTTCCAGGCAGTTTGATTGGCGTGGGGAGTTTCCATGGAGGCACCTCTCTCTGAAAGGTTCTTCGTATCCGCGCCGGCGCCGCCGACAGGGACTCGGCGTCTCGCGGCGTGGCGGACCGGGTGGATCATGTCCGACGCAGTGTATTGCGCGTAGCGACATAGCCATCACGTTTGCAGCGCATCACATTGTGCGCGACATGATTCGGCTCGTCGAAAGTGATAATTAGACGCAAACATTATTGAATCTTTGAGAGCCCCTCCCGGTTTCCGCGTGGGGTTCCGAATGCAAGGTCGAAAGACCACGACACGGGCATTTCGAATCGACGAAATGGTCGACCGCCGGCTCCGCGAGTGGGCGGAGCGGGAAGGAGTCAGCGTCAGTTTCCTGGCGAACAAGGCCCTCCGCCGACTCGTCGAGTGGGACATGTACGCCGATCGCTTCGGTTTCATCGCGATGCCGAGAGAGGCGCTCTCACGAATGATCGAGCTCCTCTCCGAGGACGAGGTGCGAGACCTGGGCCGATGGGCGGGAGCGGACGTCTATCGAGCATTCACGACGTTCATGTTCAAGCATCTGGACCTGGAGACGGTACTGCAGGTCATACCCAAGCTTACCTCGAGATACACGAAGGCCTTTGAGTACGAAGAGAAGCGAGACGGTGCTCGGACCGTCATCGTCCTGAGACACGGCAGCGGCCGTAAGTACTCCTTGTTCTACGAGGAGGTGGCGCGCGCCCTCTTCGCGGACCTCGGCGGCCGAGGCATCCGGACAGAACCTCAGGAGAACGCGGTGGTACTCGAGTTCTCCAACCCACCGAAGACGGTCGCGGCCGAGGGCGTGTCGGTTGGATCAAGGCACGGTCTTCCGTCGACAGACAAGGCCGCACGCCCCCGAAACGTCCCGACATAGTCGGATGCGTGTCTCTCCTACCTCCCTCCTGCGCCTCGTGGAGGAGCAGCTCGGTCACCGTTTCCGCCTCTTTCCGATCGCATCGACGCGAGCCTCGATGGCGGTGATGCGGGAGCGGAGTTCCTTGTTTTCGTCCTTCAACTTGTCCAGCTCTTCCTGTTGTTCGACTTTCTTCGCCGCCTCGGCGTGTTTCTCTCGCAGACTCGCGATCGCCTTCCGGGCGTTCGTCCGAAGGTTGCTCATCGGTTCGGCTTCCGAAATTCGTTGGAGCTCGTCCTCGCCCTTCGGGTTCCCGAGCTCCCCGAGCCCCAGGGTCGCCCCCAGCCGAGTGCGGTAGTTCGCATCTCGAACGAGCATCGACAGGTGCTCGAGGACCTCGTCCCGCCGTGATTCGTGGAACGAGCCGAGCTTCCCGAGTGCCCATGCAGCTCCGTAGCGCACCATCTCGAAGGATGCGTCCGAGGTTCGTCTCTCCAGCTCCGGGAAGCCGCGCTCGTCTCGCAGGTTCGCGATCGCCATGCAGGCGCCTCGCGCGAGAATCTCTCCCTGGGAACGCCGGTCCATGCCTTTCACGATCGTCTCAAGGGCTTGCTCATGCCGGGTCTCCGCGAGGGCGAGGGCCGCCGCATTCATCGGGTAGTACCAGCCATCCTCCCGGTACGCTTTCGCGAGCGCCTTGAATGCCACGTCATCTTTCCGGAAGTTGCCCAGAGCGCGGTACACGCCCCGCCGCACCCGACTATCCTTGTCCTTCGCCCCGCCCAGGAGCGCATCGCGCGCGGCCGCCGTCCCGATCTCTCCGAGGGCCACGGCGGCGGCTCGCCGGACCGCCCAGACCTCGTCTTTCTTCAGGGCATCCTCCAGGCCTTCGATCGCCTTGGGATCTCCGACGAGCTTGCCAAGGTCGCGGCACGCCTCGATCCGCGGCCAAGTTGAACCTGCGTTCGCGAGCTGCCACAGAAGCTCGTCTCGCGGTTTCTTGAACGTCACTTTCTTCAGGATCGCGTCCTCGGGGTCGAACAACACTGCGCGCGGGCGCCGCGGCGCGTCGAACCGGAACACCTGGTCCGCCTTTTCGATGCGAATCGATTCCTTCTGCGTCCGATCGGGCCCCGCGAGTTCGACGGAGGTGGACACCCGGAACAGCGGCACCGGATCCTTGACCTCCTGGGTCTGTTTCACGCGAAGCTCCACCTGCTTCGCCGATTCGTCCCACGACCAGGCGACCTCGAACTCCGGGTGCCCGGCATGGTAGAGCCACTGGTCGAAGAAGACATCGAGGTTCCGGCCCGTGGCCTCCTCGATCGCCTCCTTGAAATCGTTCGTCTCGACGTTCTGGCCCGCGAACTTCTTTACGTACTGCCGGATCGCCTTCCACCACAGGTCGTCGCCGAGTTCGTTCCGCATCATGTGCAGCACGTTCGCGCCCTTCTCGTACGTGTGGCGGTCGAACAGGTCGGACGGCTCGACGAACTTCATCGTGACGATGGGCCGCTTGTAATTCTTGCTCGCTTCCTCGTAATAATTCTCCCGGTCGGCCTCGAGCTCCATGAGCGCGGCGTCTTTGCCGAAGAAGTGTTCCCACCAGAGGACCTGAAAGTACGTGGCGAAGGACTCGTTCAACCAGATGTGGCCCCACGCCCGGCAGGTGAGGAAATCACCGAACCACTGGTGCGCGAGTTCATGGGCGAGGAGCCCTTCCGGCCGGTAGTCGTCGTACGCCTTCTCGTCCGTGAGGCAGTACTCGGTCAGAGTCGTCATCGAGGTGTTCTCCATGCCGCCGACGACGAATTCGGGGACGCAGACCTGCGCGTACCGGGGCCACGGGTACCTCTGGCCGGTCACCTCGCCGAAGTACCGCACCATGTCCGGGACGTTCTGGAACGTGCGGTCCAAGAACGGGCCGAGCCCTTTCGACACGTGCGCGAGGACCGGCACCCCGTCCGCGTCCCATTCCTTCGACTCGAATTCGCCGACCGCGAGGGCGATCAGGTAGTTCGAATGCGGCTGGTCGAGGGACCAGTGATACGTCTTCGTCTTGCGGCGCTTGTCCGCGGATACGTCCACGAGGCGGCCGTTGCTGAGCGCCTCGTACTGCTCGTCGACGGTCGCGAGGACTTCGGATGTGAAGCGTTGGTTCGGATAGTCGTACGAAGGGAACCAGTAGCGGTTGTCCATATCTTCCCCCTGGGTCCAGGTGACGCGGGGCCGTTTCGGGTTTGCCTTGTCCGGCCCGGTGAAGAAGATCCCCTTCCGCGGCTTCGCGTCGTAGGAGATCCGAAGTTCGAAGGCCTGGCCGGCTTTGCGCGCCTTCGGAAGATGGATCGAGAGGGTTTCTCCATGCAGGTCCCACTCGAGTTCGTGGCCGCCGTCGTCGAGGACCTTGTGGATGTTCAGGTCTCCCGAGTCGAGTGCGACCTCGGTGAGGCCATCGTTGATCGGCGACAGGCGATGGGTGACGGTTCCAGAGATCGTGCCCTCCTGGTCTTCGACAGCAATCTCGAGGCGGACGTGTTGAAGGAGGAACGTCCGGTCCCGCGGCGGATGTTCGGGCGCATCCGGCGGCGCGAAGGCCTTCTCCCCGTCCATCAGTTCGAGTCGCCGGCACGATTCCGAAAACTCGCTCATGGAAAACCCGGGGCCATCCAGCGTGCGGCGGAACGGTCGAGGTCTATTTAGGCTTGCCCCGAACCACGCCGGTCCGGATGCACCCCAGCCCCGTGTGGCCGGAGTTCTTATGGGTCGCAACGATTTCCCGACTTGGATGGACCAAGACCGCAGCGCCGAAATCGCTGCGACGTTCGAACGAATTCGCCGGCCGTTGCGATGGCCAATGGAAAACTTTCTCCGGAAGCACATCGCGAACCGCCAGTTCGTCGGCTACCGCTTCTCGCGAGTTCGACGCCACTCGGCCGCCGGATTCAGCTTCGGGTTCGCGCTTCGGAATGATTCCCTGCCGGGAATCATCGAGGCCCCGGAGGTCGTCGGCTATGCGTTCGTGGAACCCGCGAACTCGGCCCTCCATCGGGACCTCGTCGAACGACGGAATGGCGCGGTGCACCGGCTCGCCTCCATGAGTCGGCGGATGGGCTGTCCGTTCGAGCTCCACGCCGACGGCGCGGTCGCCGCGGTCCGCCACCGATCCGTGCGCGCGGTGCCGGACGAACTCTTCGCCCTGGTGGCGTCGGACTTCCTGATGCTTTGTTACCAGCCGCTGCGAGCGGCCGGGTTCTTGGAACGGGTGACGAAGGCCACGACAGGCCCCGGCTAGGTCACGCGCCGAGCTCGAGGGCAATCACCGCGGGAACGTGGGGCCGGTCGACGACCTCGAAGACCTTGCTCCAGTTGTCCGCGAGGTCCCGGGACATGCGAAGCACGCCGAGATCCACGAGCGCGCCAAGCCGTCGACGCGTCCGCGACGCCGGCCACCGAAACCGGATCGCCATGAACTCCACCACGGCCCGTTCCCGGGCGACGCGGCTCGCGAAGTGCACCTGGATCGCGGTCGCGACGAGCGCGAGGTCTTCCCGTTCCTCCGGATCGCCGACGCTGCCCAGGATCGTCCACAGCCCTCGGATTCCCGCCATGCGTCCTCGATCGATCCCCGATGCCCTTTCCCTTCCGCGTGCACGTAGCGTACCTCCACTTTCGTGAAGAAGACTTTAATTCACGCGGCCCGATACATTGACGATGCCGGTCGAGACGGAACTCGTCGCCATCGAGAACCCGGACGGGTTGAACGTGATCCTCGGTCAGACCCACTTCATCAAGACGGCCGAGGACGTCCACGAGGCACTCGTCGGGTCCGTACCCGGGATCAAATTCGGAGTTGCGTTCTGCGAGGCCTCCGGGCCCGCACTCGTCCGGGTGGAAGGCAACGACGAGACCTTGAAGAAGCTCGCTGCGAGGAACGCCCTCGCGGTCGGAGCGGGTCACTTCTTCGTCGTATTCATGAAGGACGCCTACCCGATCAACGTCTTGCGGGCCTTGCGCGATGTCCCCGAAATCGTGACCGTGTTTGCCGCGACATCGAATCCCCTTGACGTGATCGTCGTGACGACCCGCCGGGGCCGCGGAGTCCTGGGAGTCGTCGACGGCGAGCGGACGAAAGGCCTCGAGACCGAGAAAGACCGGGCGGAGCGGATTGCCTTCCTCCGGAAAATCGGGTACAAGTTGGGCTAACATGTGCCGGATGCTCGCGATCGTGAGCCGGAAGTCGGCGCCGGTTGACACGCTCATGGCGTTCCGACAACTGGCCGACACCGGGAGGAACTTCCGGGACTTTGGATGTCCCCAGCCGAATCCGAAATCGGGCCACCCCGACGGCTGGGGCATCGCCTGCGTCGGCCAGGAGGGGGAGTTCTACGCCCGCGGGCCCGGCAGCGCGACGGCGGATCCGAGGTACGAGGACGCGGTGCGGCGGCTGTCCCGGGTGTGCAGTCCCCCGTTGATCCTCGTGGCCCACCTTCGCTATGCGTCGAAGAAGGACACGATCCAAGAGCGCTATTCGCATCCGTTCCGCCTCGAAGTGGACGGCCGGGTGATGTTCTTCGCCCACAACGGCGAGATCGAGGACTTCGGTGTTCGCGAGGGGAAGATCGACACGCAATTCATTTACGACCGTTTCGTGGACTCCCTCGGAACCGAACAGCGGCCGATCGCCGAGTTCAAGCAGGCGATCGCGAAGGCGAAAGCAACGATCGACATGGAGTTCCCGCGGAAGGTCGAGTCGTATACGTTCCTGTTGATCGATGGCGACCGCCTAATCGCACACCGGGATGCCCGGACGTGCGTTCCTTACTACACCCTGCACGAGACCGCGACGGAGGACGCTCGCTTCGTCTGCTCCGAAGTCCTCCCAACCCTCCCCGGCCGGTGGCGCATGCTCCGGAACGGCGAATTCGTCGAACTCCGACCCTGACGCCTCCCGGCCAAGCGTTTCCTCAAGAACCGAGCGTCGGCAGCCAGACTCGAAACAAAAGAGCGCAGGGCCAGCGGAAAAAACGGTCTGGCGTCAGGACGAAGGGTTAAATAATTCCTGTTTCGTAAGGATTCTATTCTTCTGTCGGGGGAGGACGATAAGGTGCGAGAGGTAGAGATCACAACCCAGTGCCCAGAATGCCGCGGTGACCACCTCGTGCGGGACTATTCCCGTGCGGAGATCGTCTGCGAAGACTGTGGCCTCGTCCTCGACGACATGATCATCGACGAAGGTCCGGAGTGGCGGGCTTTCGACTCGGAGCAGCGGGAATCCCGGGAGCGGGCCGGGCCGCCGAGCACGATCATGGCCCACGACAAGGGCCTCTCGACCTCGATCGGCTGGCGGAACAAGGACGCCTACGGCCGCCAGATTCCGCACAAATCCAGGGCCCAGATCTACCGACTCCGGAAGTGGCAGCACCGCATCCGGACCTCGAAGAGCGGGGAGCGCTCCCTCGCCCAGGGCCTCACTGAGATCAACACGATGGCGTCGAAGATGGGGTTGCCGCGCCACGTGCGCGAGAACGCCGCGGTCCTGTACCGGCGGGCGTCGACGAAGAACCTCGTCCGGGGACGGTCGATCGACGAGGTCGTCGCCGCGACGCTGTACGCGTCGTGCCGCCAGTCCGGGGTGCCGCGAACCCTCGATGAGATCGCCTCGAAGTCGAGCGTGGACCGGAAATCGATCGGACGGACGTATCGGACCCTGGTCCGGGAACTCGGACTCAAGCTGCTCCCGCAAAGCCCGCGCGACTACATCGCCCGGTTCTGCAACCGTCTCGAACTGGACATGGACGTCCAGCGGAAGGCGAAGGAGATCCTGGACAAGGTCGAGAAGGACGAGCTCGCTTCCGGCGTGGCGCCGAGCGGCGTCGCGGCCGCAACGATCTACATCTCCGCGATCCTCTGCAACAAGCCGTGCACCCAGAAAGAGGTCGCCGAGGTCGCCGGGGTGACCGAGGTCACGATTCGGAATCGATACAAACGGATCTCCGTCGCGATCGGCATGAACCGGTGAGGGGTCGCCTCGGGTTGGGCCCGCAAGGTTTAAGCGAGTGCGTCTCTTCCGAAACCTCCTTGCGGTGAGCCGGTGGTCTCAAACACGATCGAGAAAGGGGACATCGTCTGGATCGACTACGACGCCTGGACGGT
>WNGP01001410.1_pt1 | contig 35505 bp, 26 predicted proteins | sample 5407671 | NCBI WGS metagenome assembly WNGP01 (sample SAMN13153381, study PRJNA577476) | soil metagenome | isolation source: 40 cm soil or saprolite under Garry oak tree replicate 2 | place: USA:California | collected 2016-06-15 | reverse complement strand
CGCCCGATCGTGTGAGACTACGATCGGGCGCGTCAGGTTTCAGTCTGAACGTTCAAGGCTTGCGACGCCGCACCTCAGGCTCATCCCGCGGCTTGGGAGCCTCCCGTGGCGGATCGCGGCGCGGCTCTGCGCGTGGCTGTGGCTGGCTGCGCGGCTCGTTGCGCGGCTCGGCACGGGGCTGGGGCCGGCTGCGCGGTTCGTTGCGCGGCTCCACGTGCCGGGGCTCGTCGCGACGTGGCTCCGACCGCGGCTCAACGACGCGCGGTTCGACGCGCCGCGGCTGGTCGTCGCCCGAGCGGGGCTGAACGCGGGGCTGATCCGCAGGCGGCAGCACCATCGGCCGATCAGTCCGCTTGCCATCTTGCTGGTCCGGCCCATCGGGACGGTCGCGCCGGCCCCCGCCGTTGCCAGGCTGATCATTGCCGCGGTTGCCACGGTCGTCGTTCCCGCGGTTACCACGATCGTCGTTGCCGCGATTACCGCGGTCGTCGTTGCCGCGATTACCGCGGTCGTTGCCGCGATTACCATGATCGTTGCCGTTGTTGCCGCGATCATTACCGCCGTTGTTACGGTCGTCGCCGGGGCGACCGCGACGTTCGCGCACGTTGGGGGGCGGCACGCTGCCGAGTCCGCCGATATCCCGGCCCGTTACTCCGCGCCGCGTGTTGTCGTTGACCGGCCGCTCACGCTCGCGAGTGACGAAGGCATCCCGGCTGGGGCGATCGCGTCCCCAATCCTTAAAGATGAAGCGAGGCTGTGGGCGATAGGGCCGGACGAACACGACGCGGGTGCCGCCGTAATACCGGTACGGATAGTACCAGGGATCGTCGTACACGAACATGCGGAAGCGCACGCATGAGTCGAAGTAGGGATCCCAGTACGGATAGCTGACGTAGGTGTGGCAGTCGTAGCACAAGAAGCGCGGATAATCGTAGTGCTGACCGACATTGTACGAGATGACGTCGTAGTCCCAATCGACGTACCCGTCGGGCACGATCCGCTCCGCGAGATCGGTCATGGCGACATACGGATCACCGCGCACGCGGCCATCCGCGATCACACGATAGTCCCAGTGCTGGCCACTTTCGATTTGGTCGTAGACGAACGGGTCAGCGGAGGTCACCGCAAAGACGTAACCGACGCCAGGGTAGTCATCGATCGTGAAGCCTTCGCGGGCGAGCTCATTCCCGTCGACTTCGAGGTCACGGCCGCCGCGCGCGAAGTTGTCTTCCCACGGGTCGCGGGGGAACAACACGCGAATACGACCATCCGTATCCACGCGGAAGATCGTGACGTAGGCATCCTGATCGAGGCGGAAATACAGCCGGACCCGCTCGCCACGGGTATAGACGGCCGCGTCCCCGCGGTTTGTCCACAGCTCGATTCGCGGGCGGTAAGAGCTCGGATCCCGCGGCGTGGACGTGGACAGGACGGCCAAGCTGAGCATCGCTAGGTTTGCGAACATGGTGCCTCCCGCCCCCAACCAAGGCAGAGACTGTGCCAGCGCTATAATAGGCGTAAATTATATTGTTATAATGACTTGGCTGTATTGTGATCCAATTCGCCTGTCCCATGGCAAGGACATTTCTTGGTTCAGCGCCTAGACCTGCTCGATCCGGCCGACGTTGCCCGCCTCGGCGGCATCGAGATCGTCGCTGAGGGCGTTGTTGAGGGATTCCTTGCCGGAATGCATCGATCTCCCTTCCGTGGGTTCTCGGTAGAGTTCACTGAGCACCGCGCCTACCAGCCGGGCGATGAGCTGAAGTATCTCGACTGGCGGATCCTCGGGCGCTCCGATCGTCTGTTCGTCAAGCAATTCGAAGAAGAGACAAATCTCCGCTCGATGGTCCTGGTGGACGTGAGCCGCTCCATGGCGTGGCAGGGGAGTCCCGAACGCTTGACCAAGCGCGCATATGCGGATCGGCTCGCCGCCGCGCTGGCATTGATTCTGTTACGGCAGCGCGATGCGACGGGACTCGTGACCTTCGATGAGCAGGTACGGCAGGTGATCCCCGCGCGAGTCAAGGCGGGTCAGTGGACGCGCATCGTGCGTGGCCTGCTGGACACGCCAGATGGCCAGGGGACTGCGGCGCACGCCGCGCTGCAACGTCTGACCGCCCTGCTCGCACGCCGTGGAATGGTCGTGCTCGTCTCGGATCTGTTGTTCGATCGTGAGCTGGCACTGACCGCGTTGCGATATCTGCGGCATCGCGGCCATCAGGTCGTGGTCTTTCACCTCATGGACCCGGCGGAAGTCGAGCTCAGTGGTCCGCCCGAAGTGCGGTTCAAGGATCCCGAATCAGCGGTGAGCGTCGTGGTCCGGCCGCGTGAGCTGGCGCGGGCGTACGCGGACACGGTGCGCCGCGAGATCGCCGCGTGGCGGAAGGCGTGCCGCCGACATGGCATCGCCTACCATCACGTCCAAACCGACATGCCGTTCGGCCTCGCGCTGCGCCTGTTGACGTGAGCTTCCTTCATCCGCTGGCACTCCTGGGACTCGCCGCCGCCGCGATCCCGGCATTGCTTCACCTGTTGCAGCGACGCGTCCCACCGGAAGTCGATTTTCCCCCCGTCCGGTACCTGAGCGCAGCGGAACGCGAGAGCGCTCGACGGCTGAAGCTTCGGCACCTGTTGCTGCTGATTCTTCGCACGGCGTTGATCGTGGCGATCGTGCTGGCGGCAGCGCGACCGCTTGTGCCGCTGCGTGGCGGCGGCGCGCATCAGCCGACGGCTGCCGTCATCATTCTGGATAATTCGCCGTCTTCTGGAGCGATCGTGGACGGCGCCCCCGTCCTGGAACGGCTGCGGGTCGTGGCGCGCTCATCCATCGCCCGCACGACGTCTGCCGATCGCGTGTGGCTGATGCTCTGCGACGGCGTGCTCCGTGGGGGCACCCGCGAGGCGCTGCTCGCCACGATCGACAGCACGCGCTCCGGCTGGCTGCGGCTGGATCTGGTGCAGGCCGTCGAACGCGCAACTCGAATGGTGAATGCCCAGCCGGTAGTGGGCCGGGAAGTGCACGTGCTCAGCGACTTGCAGCGCACGGCGCTCGCGTCCGGTCAGGCAGTGGTGCCGAGCGGCGTCCGGGTGTTGACGCTCGCCCCAGGACGTGGGGTACCCAATCGCGGAATCGCTGCCGTCACGGTGTCCGAAGGAGCCGCGGTGATCGAGTTGAGCGGCGCGATGCTCGATAACGGCGGTACACCGCAGCCTGTGCCGGTCACGATCCGCATCGGCGCCGGCCCGAACCGGGGAGAAATCGCTGCCCGGGGTTTGGCGACGCCGGGCCGTGAAGGTTCCGGAGGAGCGACGCGCGCGGCGGTCACCGTGTCGCTGCCGGCGCAATCGCTCGCGCCGGGCTGGTGGGTCGGCGAAGCGGCGCTCGAGCCTGACGAGCTGCGCGCTGATGACCGCCGGCCGTTCGCATGGCGCGTAGCGCCGCCCGCGAGAGCAATGGCGACACCAAGTGCTGGATCGTTCGTCGCGGCAGCGCTCGCAGTGCTCCAGGCGGGCAGGCACATCAGCGATGGCCGCGACGTCGTGATCAGCGGCGGTGATCTTCCGAGCAGTCCCCATGCGATCGTGCAGCCACCCGACGATCCGGCGCTCGTCGGGCAGGTAAATCGCGCTCTGGGGTCGCGGGGCGTGCCCTGGCGCTGGGGTCCGTTAAGCACTCCCGGCGTGCTTACCTCGTCCGAGCGCGCGGGGCTCAACGGAGTGCCGGTCGTGCGGCGCTACCGTATCGAGGCAGCGGGCAGCGGCGAGGAGGGAGCCAGTGATGTGCTCGCGACGGTCAATGGAGAACCCTGGCTCGTGAGGTCAGGCTCTGTCGTGTTGCTCGGCAGCCGCCTGGACACGGCCTGGACGGCGCTGCCGGCCGCCCCTGGGTTTGTGCCGTTCGTCGACGCGCTGGTCAACCGGATTGTGATGGGCGAAGCCGAAGTCGCGGCGGCCGAAGGCGCGCCCCACGTAGAGTTTCGCACCCGCGGGACGGATACGATCGGCGCGACGGTGTTTGGCCCGGACGCCCGCGAGTCCGACCTCACGCCCGCGACCACAGCGCTGGTCACGGCCGCATTGGGCGGCAAGGACCGCACGTCAGTCTTGAGCGCCGATCGTTTTGCCGCCGAGGGCTTCTCCGGTACGCGACGCGCCGACGCCAGCGGGATCCTGCTGCTTCTCGCCCTGCTGCTCGCGGCCGCGGAGTTGGGAGTCGCGACCCGGACGCGCTGATGCCGCTCGACTTTCTGCTCGAAAGGTTCCACGACCTTCCCGCTACGCGCTCGCTCAAGGAGCGCCTGCCATCGCCCGGAAAACGGATCGGAGTAGGGGGGCTACCCGGCTCGAGCGCCACGGTGCTGGTCGCGACGCTCGCACGGGGGTTGCCGCAACGTGTCTTTACGGTCATCGCGCCGACCCCCGCCGATGGGGAGCGCTGGCTCGCGGATTTGCAGACGCTGCTGGGATCCGACACCACCGCACTCTATCCCCAGCGCGAGTCGCTCGGCGCCGAGGAGCCGCATTACGAGCTCGCGGGTGAGCGGATCGAGACGCTCGAGGCGCTGCTCCGCGGCGCGGTACGCGTGTTGGTCACGACCGCGCGAGCCACCGCGGAGCGGACTGCAGTCCCGGCGGCGCTCGAGCAGGCGCGGCTCGTAATCGAGGTCAATAAAGAGGAAAGGCGTCTGACCGACACCGCCCGGCGGCTCGACGTCATGGGTTACGCGCGCGTGCCCACCGTCACGGAAGTCGCGCAGTACAGCGTGCGGGGCGGGATCCTGGACGTCTACGGATTCGGCATGGCGACGCCGGCCCGCATCGAGTGGTGGGGTGACGAGGTCGCTTCGGTGCGTGGCTTCGATCTCGATACGCAGCGTTCGGGCGACACGCTGGACCGCGTTACGGTTCTCCCCGTGCGCGCGGAGTCGGTGCACAGCCAATTGCAGGTAGAGGCGCAACATGCCGCGCCCCTACGAACGAACCTGCTCGCTCTACTCCCCAGCGACACGATCGTCGTCACGGATCAGGAATCGGCCGTCGAGCGCGAAGTCGAGCGAGCGTGGGCCGATGCCGCGCATCATCTCGAGGTCGCCCGCCGCCTGGGAGAAGAGCCGCCGCCGCGCGAAGAGCTGCTGATCGATCCACGAGCATGGCGGGCACGGCTGACCGGCCTCGCGCGTATCGCGGTGTCGGACGCCGAAACGGAGCAGCGGTTTCCACTCGCGCCGCCCGAGCACGTCGACCGGGACTTGAAGCGACTGCGCCAGATCGTCGCCCAGCCTCCGCCGACGGTCATCCTGTGCGACAACGAAGGACAGCTCGAGCGCCTGGAGGAGCTGCTCGGCGCGGATCGGGCGACGCTCGCCGTCGGCGCCCTCGACGGCGGCTTCATTATGCCGACGCTGCGCGTGCTCACCGATCACGAGATCTTTCGTCGCGCGCGCCGGCTGCGGCGGCCGCGTCGCTATCGCAGCGCGGTCTCCACCGCTGCGTCGCGACCACTGACACCGGGCGGATACGTCGTCCACCTGGAGCATGGGATCGGCATCTACCGCGGGTTGCAGACGATCGCGGTGGGAGCCGATGGGGCGACGCTCGAGGTCGCGGTCGTCGAGTACGAGGGTGGCGATCGCCTCAACGTGCCGCTGTACCGCATCGACCAGCTGGAACCCTACCGCACTGCCGGTGATGGCGACGCCCCGCCGCCGCGTCTGCACCGGCTCGGCACGACGACGTGGCAGCGACAACGGGACAAGGCGCGGGCCGCGATCCGGGCGATGGCGGCGGAACTGCTCGATCTGTACGCGCGCCGGCAGCTTGCGACGGGCTACTCCTTCCCGACCGATACGCCGTGGCAGCGCGAGCTCGAGTCCGCCTTCCTTTACGAAGACACCCCGGACCAGCGCCGGGCCTCGGATGAGGTCAAGCGGGATATGGAGCGCGCCCGTCCGATGGATCGGCTGCTCGTCGGCGACGTCGGATACGGAAAAACCGAGGTCGCCGTGCGCGCGGCGTTCAAGGCGGTGCAGGCAGGGAAGCAGGTGGCGGTCCTCGTGCCCACGACGATTCTCGCCGAGCAGCACGGTCGCACGTTTCGCGAACGGCTCGCCGATTACCCGGTGCGCATCGAGGTGTTGTCCCGCTTTCGCTCGACCAAAGAGACTGCTCCCCTGGTACGGCGTATCGGCGCCGGTGAGGTCGACATCGTGATCGGGACCCACCGGTTGCTCTCGCCGGACGTCACGTTCAAGGATCTCGGGCTGCTGATCGTGGACGAGGAACATCGCTTCGGCGTGCGGCACAAGGAGCGCCTCAAGGCGCTCAAGCTGAGCGTGGACGTCCTGACGTTGACTGCCACACCGATTCCGCGCACGCTGCACCTGTCGCTGGCCGGCCTGCGGGACCTCGGGCTACTCGAGACGGCGCCGAAGGACCGCTCCCCCGTCCTCACCTTCGTCGAGCCCTGGGACGATGCGCTGCTCGAGGAGGCGATTGCGCGGGAGCTGGATCGCGGCGGGCAGGTCTACTTCGTTCACAATCGCGTCGAAACGATTGAAACCGTGGCGGCGCGCGTGCGCGCACTGGCACCGCGCGCGCGGCTGGCGGTGGCGCACGGGCAGATGCGCGAAACCGACCTCGAAGCGGTCATGGGCCAGTTCGTGCGGGGTGAAGTGGACATCCTCGTCTCGACGATGATCGTCGAGTCTGGTCTCGACGTCCCCAACGCCAACACGATGATCGTGGACCGCGCCGATCGCTTCGGCCTCGCGCAGCTGTACCAGTTGCGCGGACGGGTGGGGCGGAGCCACCGGCGCGCGTTCTGCTATCTGCTCGTGCCCGATCAAGTGGATGCCCAGGCGGAGGAACGTTTGCAGGTGCTCGAGCATCATACTGATCTGGGATCGGGCTATCGCATTGCGCTGCGGGATCTGGAGCTGCGCGGAGCCGGAAACCTGCTCGGCGGCGAGCAGTCGGGGCACGTGCAGGCCGTCGGCTTCGACATGTATCTGCGATGGTTGGAAGAGACGGTGCGCGGCCTGAAACACGGAGAGCCGGGAGCGGGGAGCAGGGAGCAGTTCAGCCCGCCCGATGTTACACTCGACGCTCCGGCACATTTGCCGGACGAATACGTCGCCGACGACGACGCGAAGCTCGATTTATACCGGCGGCTGGCGCGCGCTGAGCAACCAGGTGAGATTGAAGCCGTTCGTGACGAGCTGCGTGACCGCTTCGGACGATTACCGGCGGCCGCTGAGCGGCTCCTGCTCGTCGCCGAGCTGCGCGCGCTGGGTGCCCAGGCCGGTTTGGAGACGGTGTTGATCAAGGGCGACGAAGCGCGGCTCACATTCCGGCGTGATGCGTCGCCACGGTTAGCGGGGCTGCAGGTGGCCCTTGAGGCGGTGCAGTTCGAAGCCGAGGTGCGGCGCGCGATGCCGCTCTCCCTCAGGCTCCGCCGGCTCGGCGGAGAGTCGATCGGCCCCGGCCTGGTCCGGGCGCTCACGGCCGTTCTGCGGGACCATCACGAGTAACGAGAGAAAGAGGAAACGGATGCGACGTTTGAGTCTGGTGTTGCTGGCGCTGACCTCGCTCACCCTGTTCGGCTGCGACGCGCTGCGCGACGCGTTTTCGCCGCGCGCGGACGTCGTCGCGCGCGCCAACGATCAGACCTTGACGGTGGAACGGCTGGCCGGCTGGGCGGGCCAAAGCAAACAGGTGCCGCTCGATCCCCAGACGTTGGGGCGCGTGTCGCGCTACTGGGTGGAGTACACGGTGTTCGCGGAAGCGCTGGCTGCGGGGCGGAATCTGCGCGACTCCGCGATGGCGGCGACGGCGATGTGGCCCGTGGTGTCGCGGCTCAAATGGCAGCGCTTCCACGACCGGCTCGTCACGAGTCAACACCTCGCGCCCCAGCAAGTGGACTCGGCCTATCAGAGCGGTCCCTACCGCGTGTTCCAACACATTCTGCTTCGCGTGCTGCCCGCCCCGGGCACCAAGACGACCGACGCGAATGCCCTGGTCAGAATCGATGACCAGAAGCGTCGCCAGGCCGAGCAGCTGCTCCCTCAGGCGCGCAGCGCCGGCGTGCGCTTCGCGCAGCTCGCGTCACGCTATTCGGAGGATCCCACGTCCAAGGTCGCGGGCGGATCGCTGGGCCTCTCGACCCACGGCCAGTTCGTGCGGGAGTTCGACGATGCCGCCTGGCAGCTCGCGCCCGGCGGCGTGAGCGGGGTGGTGAAGAGCCAGTTCGGCTACCACATCATTCGTCGTCCGCCCCTCGCGGAGGTTCGGGACTCGTTCCGGATCGGCCTGCAGGATCGGATGTCGCGGCATACGGACTCGGTCTACATGGACAGCGTCGTCGCCCAGCGAAAGATCGAGCCGGTGAGCCGGGCGCCCGACTATGCTAAAGCGGCGGCGCAGGATATCGATGCGGCGCGCTCCAGCAGCCGGGTGCTCGTGAAGTATCGCGGTGGATCGCTCAAGGTACGGGACTTCGCGCGCTGGCTGGATGCGCTCGACCCCCAGATCATCAACGCGCTGCCGCAGGCGAACGACGAGCAGATCAACCAGTTCCTCAAGTCTCTCGCGCAGCAACAGCTGATGCTGGAGCAGGCGGACTCCGCCAAGGTCACGCTGACGGCGGAAGACTGGCAGCGGGTGCGCCAAGAGCATGATTCCACGATGGTCATGATCACCAACGTTTTGAACTTGTCGCCGGAGCTGCTCCGCGATTCGGCCGGCACATCGCCCACCGCGCGCGTGAATTTCGCCCTGGGACGCGTGAACGACTACTTCGACCGCGTGTTCCACGGACGGGCGCGCTTCTATCCGCTACCCGCGTTCCTGGCCGACGCCCTGCTCGCAGACGCCCGGTGGACCGTGGACGCCGCGGGCGTGCGACGCGCGGTCGAGCGGGGTCAAGAGATCCGGTCCGACTCCGCCCAGGCGTCCAACGCGCCGCGCATGACGCCGGCACCGGGACCCGCGCCGATCGACACGTCGAGAAGGCAGACGCCATGATAAAAGCTCTCACGGTACTCCTTGCGGCGTCGCTGGTTGCGGCGACCGCTGCTGCACAAACACTCGATCGCATCGTCGCGATTGTGGGGACGCGTCCCATTCTGGCGTCGCAGATCGAAGAGGAAATGGTCCAGCAGCAGGCGCAGGGGCAGCCGCTGCCGACCGACTCCGCCGGGCTCGCCACCATGCGGCGTCAAGTCCTCGACCGCCTGGTCGAGCTCGAGATCCTCGTGCAGCAGGCGGAGCGGGACACCTCGATCAAGGTGACGGACCAGGAGGTCCTCGATCAGGTGGAGCAGACGTACCAGAACGTCCGCAAGCAATTCACCTCGGAGAACGATTTCCGCGATCAGATTCGCCAGGCGCGGTTCGGATCGGTCGAAGAGTGGCGCCGCTGGCTGGCCGACGAGCAGCGCCGGCAGCTGTACGCGCAACGCTTGATCGAGGCGCAGCGACAGAAGGGGAAGCTGCGCCCGATTCCGCCGACCGACGCGCAAATGCGCGAATTCTGGGAGCAGAACAAGGACCAGCAGCCGAAGCGGCCCGCGACGGTTTCGTTCCGGCAGATCGTCCTCAAGCCGACCCCGGACTCGGCCGCGCGCCAGCGTGCGTTGCAGCTCGCCGAGTCGCTCGTGGTGGCGCTGCGCCATCCCGGCGCCGATTTCGCGGCGGCCGCCAAGAAGTTCTCGGGCGACAGCGCCTCCGCGTCCCAGGGCGGTGAGCTCGGGTGGTTCCGCCGCGGCGTCATGGTGAAAGAATTCGAGGACGTGGCGTTCCGCGTCCGTCCGGGCGAGGTGGTGGGCCCGGTCGAGACGGCGTTCGGATTTCACATCATCGAGGTCGAGCGTACGCAGCCGGCAGAGATCTTGGCTCGCCATATTCTGATTACCCCCGAGATCAGCGCGGGACAGATCGCGATCGCCCGGCGGCGCGCGGATTCGCTGCACGACGCTCTGGCGCGCGGCGGTCTGCGCGCGTCGTTCGACTCTCTCGCGAAGATCTCCGCCGACCCGCAGGAGCCGAAGCTGGCGGAGGACGCCCCGCTCACCGACCTGCCGCCGGAGTACCAAAAGGTCGTCACGAGCGACACGACGGTAGGGCTCAAGCCCGTCATCGTCGAGGGGGCCGATACGCGCCGCACCAAATTCGTGGTGCTCGAGGTCACGGCGCGGAAAGGGGCAGGGGAGCTGGCGTTTGACGACGTGAAGCTGCGAATCCGCCAGTCGCTCGGCGATCAGCTCGCGATCAAGCATTTCATCGATCAACTGCGACGGCAGATCTACATCGACATCAGACTCTAGTCGTGGCTCCTCCTCGTGCTCGGCCGCGCCTGGCGGTGGCCGTGGGCGATCCGCGCGGGATCGGCCCCGAAGTGGTGCGCAAAGCGCTGCGCCAGCCGCTCGATGCCGATGTGCGCATCGTCGGCGGTTGGGAAGACGGGGGCGGAGGCAAGACGCCGAGTGATCTCGAGGCCGGTCGCGCGGCCGCTCAGAACATCGAGGCCGCCGCGCGTCTCGCGCTTTCCGGTGAGGCCGACGCGATCGTCACCGGACCCGTCAACAAGCTGGCGCTGCACGCCGCCGGCTACCGGTTTCCCGGAATCACGGAGTTCCTCGCCCATATCGCCGGTGATATCCCCGTCGCGATGATGTTGACCACGGGGAGGCTGCGCGTCGTGCTGGTGACGACGCACCTCTCGCTGCGGGATGCGATCGCGACGGTCACAACCGAGCGCGTGGTGCAAGCGGGGCGGATTGCGACCGACGCGCTGCGCCAATGGTGGGGCATCGCCGCGCCGCGGCTCGCCCTGTGCGCGCTGAATCCGCACGCCGGCGAAAGTGGGCTGTTCGGCGACGAGGACGATCGCCTCCTGCGTCCCGCGGCGACGGCGCTCGACGCCGCTGGGCCGCTCCCGGCCGACACCGTCTTCGTGCGCGCGTTGCGCGGCGAATTCGACGCCGTGCTCGCGCCGTATCACGACGTGGGAATGACGGCGGTGAAAGTGTCGGGGTTTGGCACCGGAGTGAACGTGACCTTAGGCCTGCCGTTCATCCGCACGTCACCCGATCACGGGACGGCGTTCGACATCGCGGGGAAGGGGATTGCGGACGCGGGGTCGATGCGCGCGTCGCTGGAGCTGGCGGTGCAGCTGGTCGGTGCCCGCCGGCACCGCGGCGACTAGCTCGACGGCTCCGGGACGTGCGTGGTCGCCGGCCACACGCGCACGCGCCCAACCCGCCGGCCATCCATTTCCAGAATCTCGAACGTTGCGCTCTCCAGATTGACGCGGTCGCCCACTTTTGGCAGGCGCCCGAGCCGCCCGAACAACAGCCCGCCGATCGTGGTGTAGTCGGCGTCGTCGAGATGGAGCCTGAGCATCCGATTGACGTCGCCGATCTCGGTGCTGCCGGGCAAAATCGGCACGCCGCTGCCCGCGCTGCTCGTCGCGCCCCCCGGCGCGGCCGCCGGCGGTTGATCGTACTCGTCGTAGATCGGGCCCACGATCTCTTCGAGCAAATCTTCCATCGTCACGAGCCCCGCCGTCCCGCCGAATTCGTCGAGCACGATGGCGAGATGGACCTTCTGGCGTTTCATGTCCGCCAAAACGTCTTCCACTTCGCGCGTCCCCGGTACGAAGAAGGCTGGCCGAGCGATGTCCTGAACGGGCGCTTCGGCGCCGGACAGCAACCCGCGGAGGATATCCTTGGCGTGCACGATGCCGACGATGTCGTCGAGCGATTCGCCAGTCACCGGATAGCGTGAGCGTCCCGCGGCCGCGACGCGGTCCGCGGCCTCGGCGAGCGACGCCTCCGCGGGGAGCGCGACCATTTGCGTCCGCGGCGTCATCACGTCGCGCGCATTCTTTTCGCTGAACTCGAACACGCCTTCCAGCAGGCGCGCGTCGCCCGCGCCCAGGCCGCCCGTCTTGCGGCTCTGCTGGACCAGCATGCGGATCTCTTCAGGGGAGTGCACGCGATCGAGCTCAGGACTCGAGCTTGTGATGCCGAGCAGCCGCAGCACGAGGCGCGCGCTCACATTCAGCACGAAGTTGAACGGGCGCGTGATCCACGAAAACACGATGAGCGGTGATGCGACCCAGCGGCTCGTGGCTTCCGGGTGCGTGATCGCCCATGTCTTCGGCACGAGTTCGCCGAACACCACGTGCAGGAAGGAGATCGTGCCGACGGCAACGACGGACGCGATGCCGCCGCGGGTCAAGAAATCGAGCGCGGGCGGCAAGGTCTGGAACCAGTCCCGAAACAGGTGGGCGACCGTATCCTCGGCCACGTAGCCGAGCAGGATGGATGTCAGCGTGATGCCGAGCTGCGTCGCAGAAAGGAGCCGGTACAGATCGCCGAGGGCTTTGCGCACCACCCGCGCTTTCCGGTCGCCGCGCCGCGCCATCGCTTCGATCCGTGTGCGCCGGGACGCGACAAGCGCGAATTCCGCCGCCACGAAGAAGGCGTTGGCCAGGACGAGCGCGACGATGGCCAGCAGCCGCAGACCCAGGACGTTCACGGCCTAATAGTATTAGATTTGCGCCGAGGATACATCCGTGCTCCCCGCTGAAGCCCACTGCACCTATCGCGCGCCAATCAACGTCGAGACTCGACGCCGCCTGACGCTGGCGCTGGTCATTACCGCCATCGTCATGCTGGTAGAGCTGATCGGCGGATGGCTCTCGGGTTCGCTGGCGCTGCTCGCGGACGCTGCGCACATGCTCGCAGACGTCGCCGCACTCGGCCTGGCGCTCGTCGCCGCGTGGATCGCGCAACGCCCGGCGACACCGGAGCGGTCGTTCGGGTTCATGCGCTTCGAGATTCTCGCCGCGCTCATCAACGGCGCGGTGTTGTTCGCCATCGCGGTCGGTATCGGAGTCGAGGCATGGCACCGGCTCCGCGTGCCGCAAATCGTGAATGGGCCCGTGCTCCTCGCCGTCGCCGCGGTCGGCTTCCTCGCCAATCTGGCGGCCGTCATCGTACTGCACCGCGGGCATGAACACTCGCTCAACCAGCGCGGCGCGTACCTGCACGTGCTGAGTGACTTGCTGGGGTCGGTGGGCGCCCTCATCGCCGGAGTCATCGTCATCACGTCGGGCTGGGTGATGGCCGATCCCCTCATCTCTGTGGTGATCGGGGCGCTGGTCCTGATCAGTGCCTGGCGTCTGGTAAAGGAAAGCACCGATGTGCTGCTCGAAGCCACGCCGCGGCACATCGCGCTATCGGATGTCCATGACCGGATCGCGACGGTGCCGGGTGTCGAGTCGGTCCACGACCTGCACCTCTGGACCGTGACGAGCGGGGTCGTCGCCATGAGCGGGCATCTCGTGGTCAAGAACCCGACCGACAATCAGCCCGTGTTGGAGGCCGTGCAGGACCGGATGCGGGCACTCGGGATCGCCCATGTGACGGTGCAGGTAGAGCGGGAACCGACTTGCGAGTAACGGCGGCGAAGGGCGGCGAGGGGCGGCATAGGGCGGCAAAGGCACCGACCCATGTGCCGCCTTGCGCCGCCCTCCGCCGCCCTTTTATACTGCGCCCCTCATTAAGGGGACCGTAACTCAGTGAAGATTCGCAACATCGCCATCATCGCCCACGTCGATCACGGGAAGACTACACTCGTGGATCAGATGCTGCGCCAGGCTGGCGTGTTCCGCGCCAACCAGCAGGTGGCGGAGCGCGTCATGGATTCGAACCCGCTCGAGCGTGAGCGCGGGATTACGATCCTGGCCAAGAATACTTCGGTTCGCTGGGGCGACACGAAAATCAATATTGTGGACACGCCGGGACACGCCGATTTCGGCGGCGAAGTCGAGCGCATCCTGCGCATGGTGGACGGCTTCCTGCTCCTGGTGGACGCCGCCGAGGGACCGATGCCGCAGACGCGGTTCGTGGCGGGGAAGGCGCTGGCGCTCGGCTTGAAGCCGATCGTGCTGGTAAACAAGATCGACCGGCCGGACGCGGAGCCGCTCAGGGTGCACGACGAGGTGCTGGAGCTGCTGATGGACCTGGAGGCGACGCCGGAGCAGTTCAACTGTCCCTTCCTTTATACGTCGAGCCGACTGGGAACGGCGACACTGGAGCTCGACGAGCCGGGGACGACGTTGACGCCGCTGTTCGAGACGATTCTCGGCACGATTCCGGCGCCGAAGGCGACTGAGGCCGGCCCGTTCCAGATGCTGATCTCGACGCTCGACTATTCGTCCTATCTGGGACGAATCGGCATCGGGCGAATCGAGCGCGGGCAGGTGCATGTCGGCGACACCGTGGCGTTACTACCGATCGGCGCGCCGGGTCCCGTAGGTGACGGTGCGTTCGAGCAGGCCAAGATCGTGAAGCTGTTTGCGTTTGAAGGTTTGGAGCGTGCCGAGCTCGAGACGGCGGCCGCAGGCGAGATCGTAGCCGTCGCGGGGCTGGCCGGTGTCGAAATTGGGAAGACGGTGACGGCGCCCGACCACCTGGACCGGCTGGCCGGCATCGCGGTCGAGGAGCCGACGATTTCGGTGGACATGCTGGTGAACAACTCGCCGCTGGCGGGCCGCGAGGGGAAGTTTGTGACCGGGCGGCAGCTGCGTGAGCGGCTGTATCGCGAGCTCGAGCGCAACGTCGCGCTGCGTGTCGAGGACACGGACACGCCGTACGCCTTCACGGTGTCGGGGCGCGGGGAGCTGCACCTCGGCATCCTGATGGAGACGATGCGGCGGGAGGGGTACGAGTTCCAGGTCAGCCGGCCGCGGATCATCCCGCGGGAGGGTCCGAACGGCGAGCGGCTCGAGCCGTACGAGGAGCTGATGATCGATTGCCCCGAGGGGTACGTCGGGGTGGTGATGGAGAAGCTGGGGCCGCGGCGCGCTACGATGCTGGATATGAAGAACCCTGGTCTGGGGATGGTGCGGATGCGGTTCAAGATCCCCGCCCGGGGGCTCCTGGGCTATCGTTCGGAGTTCCTGACGGATACGCGGGGGACGGGGATCATCCACCACCGCTTTTTCGAGTACGATTTGTGGGCCGGTCCGCTCTCAGGCCGGAATCGGGGTGTGATGGTGGCGGACCGGGAGGGGGTGGTCGTGGCGTATGCCCTCTTCAATCTTCAGGAGCGCGGTACGATGTTCGTACAGCCGGGGGATCCGGTCTATGAGGGGATGATCATCGCGGAGCACGTTCGGCCTGGCGATATGGACGTGAACGCGACGAAGGAAAAGAAGTTGACCAACATGCGCACGACGGCGGCGGACGAGATGATTATCTTGGAGCCGCCACGCCAGATGACCTTGGAGCTGGCGCTGGAGTACATCGAGGACGACGAGCTGATCGAGGTAACGCCGAACTCGTTGCGACTCCGCAAGCGGTTGCTGGGCGCGACCGAGCGCCGCAAGTTGGCCCGCAGCGAGAAGCGGGCGTTAGAGGAGTAGTCGGGCAAGGGTCCTGGAGCAGTCGTTCGACAGAAACCTCAGCCGGAGGTGGGCAATGCAGGCCCGCGAGACGTCGACGGCCTGGTCGCTCAAGCGCAGGAGCGACGACGTCGACGAGGAGTTCGGAGAATTCGAAGAGGACAAGGAACTCGACGAAGACTTCGATGATGATCTGGATGAAGACGAGCTCGACGATGAGGATCTCGACGAAGACGATTACGACGACCTCGACGATGAGTTCGACGAGGGGGAAGAGGACGACTTCCGGCCCAAGAAGGGACCGAAAAGGGAGTGGGAGGGAGTGGGAGTGAAGAAAGGGGCTACGAAACTAAGTGGCTAAGCGACTAAGGGTTGTCCTAGACTCTTGGGTTTCTTAGCCCCTTAGCCCCTGTGAAAGGGCCTGTAGCTCAGGTGGTTAGAGCGCACGCCTGATAAGCGTGAGGTCGGTAGTTCAACTCTACCCAGGCCCACTGAACGCGTCGAAGAGAACCGCAGGGTTCTTTTCGACGCTCGCTGTTTTCTGGAAGCCGCTCCGCCGCGACTATGACTTTTGGCGCGCCGGGGGCGATCTCGCCCTCTTGCCGCGGCTCACACGCCCAGCGCAGGTTTAGGCTCGATGAAGGCTCTTCTGATCCTGCTGCTGGTGCAGAACCCGCCTGTCCACGGCGATTCCATTTACGCCCTTCGTGCAGACCCGGCCGCCCATCCTGGTCAGGATTACGTGCTCCTCCTCGAGGAGGCCACGGCACGTCTCGAGAGTGACGGGCGGTCCTCGTACACTCTGCGCCAGGTCGCGCAGGTCCTGACAGCGGACGGCGCCGAGTCGTGGGGCGAGCTGGCGATTTGGTACGTGCCGCAGCGACAACAGGTCCGCATCAACTGGATCCGCGTCATCGGACCCGATGGGACGGTGTTGCGCGATGGCCCGGAGCATCAGGAAGAGACGTCCCCCACCGTCGATCAGGGCGCCCCGGTCTACAGCGAACGCCGCGCGATTCAGGCGACCCTCGGCGGTGTGGCTGCGGGCACACTCGTCGATTACAGCTACACGCTGGAGACGCTGCAGCCGCGGCTGCCGGGTGACTTCCGCTATTACTGGGGATTGAACGGCGACAACCCGGTGCGCCGTTCCCGCTTCACGCTCGATGTGCCGGCCGGGATGCAAGTGCCGGTCCGCGAGCGCAACCTCGGATTCAACGCAGACGATCGCGTGGTTGCCGGACGGCGTGTGCGGACGTGGGCGGTTGCCGACCTCCCCGCGGTGAAATGGGAGAGCTACGGTGGCTCACCCAACGACGTCATGAAAGCGATTGTGGTGGGCGGGGCGCTGTCGTGGGCCGATGTCGCCGCGTGGTACCACCCGATGCTCGCCAATCACTACGCGGTGACGCCAGAAATACTGGCGGCGTATGCCGCACAGCTGAAGGCCGCAAAGACGCTCGACGATTCATTGCGCGCCACCTATCGCTGGGTGGCGCAGGATTTCCGATACGTCTCGCTCTCCTTGGGTGACGGCGGCTACCAGCCCCGCCTGCCCGCCGAGGTGTTCCGCACGCGGTTCGGCGACTGCAAAGACAAGACGATGCTGTTCCTCAGTCTCGTGCGCCACATGGGCCTCACCGCCTATCCGGTGCTCGTCAATTCGGACGGTCCCGTCGACTCGTTGTTCCCTGGCATCAAGCAGTTCGATCACATGATCGCCGCCATCGAGCGCCAAGGCCGCGGGAGCCGCATCGAGTACGCGGATGTCACGCCCGCGTTGATGCGCTATGGCGAACTGCCCGCTGCGCTGCAGGGCGAAGTCGGGCTCGCCCTTCCCGATGGCCGGGCGCGCGTCGTGGTGTTGCCGGCCTCGCCGCCCAGCGGTAATCGGTACGATCGGGAAATTGTCGGCTCCCTGGGATTGGACGGACGATTCATCGGCCGGATCACCATCACGGCGCTCGGCACAGAACAGGCCTCCATGCGGGAAAAATTCGCCGACATCGATCGCAAGGACGCCCAGGCTCGTAACGAGCTGCTCCGTAGTTACGCGCGCGCGGTCTACGAGTCGGCGACGATGGACAGCGCTCACTACTTCGACGGCCGCGACCTGTCCGTGGCACCAAACGTGACGGTGTGGCTGACGGCGACGAACGTCATCGGCCGCGTCGGAGCCCGGTACTACTTCAACCCGCCGTTGCTCAAGTTCGGCGACGCCAGTGCGATCAGCCGCGTCGAAGGCGAAGGGAAACGGCGTTTTCCCATCGATGTCGCACAGGTCAACAGCCCGTCCATCTGGCGATCGTCGCTCGAGCTGGAGCTCCCCGAGGGATGGAAGGCCGACGTGCCCGCCGACGTGGCGTTAGACGGCCCGTTCGGCTCCTATCACGCCAGTTACAAGCAGGTGGGTCGCATGTTCCGGGCGTCGCGCGAGATGGGCGGCCTGCGCGGTCTCCAGCCTCCGGACAGCGGGACGGCGTTGCTGACGTGGTTGCGCGGAGTCGCGACCGACGCAACCGAGATGATCGTGCTGCAGCAGGGGACTGGGCGCGGACTCGTGGACGCCGCCGCCCACGATACGGTGGCGGGCGCAATCGGAGAGCTGCGGGCGGTACTGCTCTCACAGCAGGATTTTCCAGCAGGCGCGCGCGTCGCGAGCGAGGGCTCGGCCCAGGGCGATGAAGGATTGCTGTCACTCTCCGGCCGGGACCCGATCGAGACCTATCAGCGCACGTTCACCGGCGAGCAGATGGTGTTCAAGACCGGCACGTCGCGACTCGCGATGTTGCAGCTGTCAGCGGGTGCGTTCCACACCGCGGCCGAAGCCCAACGGACGGTCGGGCTGCTCTCGCTCGTCGATTTGCCGTCATTCTTCGAGGTCTACCTCGGCCAGATGGGCCTGGAGCAGACCTCGCTCAAGGCTGGGCGACCCATCGACCTGAGCGGGATCGGTGACCAAGCGGGCGGCTGGATGTTCGAGCTCGTCACCCCGCTCGCGACTTTCGATCTCGCGCTTCTGGTCGTGTCGCGGGACCGCGTGAACTTCATGTTGCTCGCGATGGGTCCTCAACCGGTGGCGGGCGCCGATCTGGCCGGTCTGCTGCGGACGATGGACGGTCGGCTGCGAGACCACAAAGGCTATGCCACCGAGGTCGCCGCCGCTCCCGAGGACAACCACGGTACGACAGAGGCCGACTCGGCGTTGCGCGCCGCGAAGACAATTGCGCTCGACGACATCGTCGCCCGCCCGCCCGAGCTCGCCGGCGCCACGTCGGAGAAGGCCGCCTTCGCCCGCAACAACGGCTGGCCACAGTACACGCGCACCATCGAAGGCCATGGCCTCACGTTTCCGTTCAACGGTGCCGGCGTCATCACGCTCCAAATGGACGCGATGCTGCACGATACCGAGGCGCAGGCGCTGAAGCGCGTGCTGTTCGCCGAGAGTGGAGACCGCCCGTACGTGTTCGGCTCGATGTTGAGTGACGAGATGGGCAAGATGATCGAGCATATCGCGAAGGACGATTCGTCGACCCTGCAGCCGCAGGCGGTGCCGGGGGTCGGGGCGCGGTCGGTCGCGGTGCTCGGCAAGGTGCGAACGATGGTGCACATGGACGTCGATGCAGTCTTCTTCGCGAGCGGCCGGCTGTCGTTCGCCGTCATTGTGACGCAGCTGCCGGGGGCCGGCAAGCCCGGCACGGCCGCCGCAGTCGCCCGCGCGATGCAGGATCGCATGCGCCGCGTGGTGCCGCGGGGCGGGACTGCGGCGCCATCCGAGCGTCTGATTCGGGAAGTGCGCCGGGTGATCCAGGCGGAACGCGCCGTGGACAGCCTGGTCGATGCCCACGATTACCAGGCGGCGTTCGCCACTATCGATCGCGCCGGACTCGCGCGCGCGCCGGTGGGCTTCTGGACCCGGACGTGGAACAGGGTGTGTTGGTGGGCCAGTCTCAACGGGCTCGCGCAGCGTGCCCAGGCGGCCTGCGATGCCGCCGTCGCTCCGGATACGAGTTCCGTCGCTTCTCGCGATAGCCGGGGATTGGCGCGGGCTTTGGCAGGAGACCTCAAGGGCGCGGTCGTCGACTTCGCCTATGTGGTGGAGCACTCGAAGGCGGGGACGTTCCTCGATAAACGCGCGGCCTGGCTCGAGGCGCTGCGGGCCGGCAAGAATCCGTTTACCGCGCAGGTGCTCGAGGAGCTGCGCAAGCAGTAACCCCGTGGTGGTTGTGCGTCTAGACGGCGATGCCGAGACGTGCGGGCGCGGGCGTCCGCAACCGTTTGTGGAAATGTTCGATCGTGCGGCTGAGGCCTTCGTCGAGATTCATTCTGGGTACGTAGCCCAAGTGCTCGCGTGCTTTGGCGATCGATGCGAGCGAGTGGCGCACGTCGCCCGCGCGTGGGGCGTCGTGGTGCGGCTCCAGGTCGATGCCCACGATGTCCGCGATGCGTCGCCACAGGTCGCAAATGCTGGTTCCCGCGCCGCACCCGATGTTGAAGACTTCGCCGGCGACCTGTTCCGCGGGCGCGTGACACGCGAGCAGATTCGCGTCCACGACATTCGTCACGAATGTGAAGTCCCGCGTCTGCTCGCCGTCTCCGAAGATGACGGGTGCCTCGCCTCGGAGCGCCGCAGCGATGAACAGCGGGACGACGGCGCCGTATTGCGATTCCAGGTTCTGACGCGGTCCGAAGACGTTGAAGTACCGCAGCACGACCGTCTCGAGCCCATGGGTTCGGAAGAAGGCCTGGCAGTACGCCTCGCCCGCAAGCTTGGCCGCGGCGTAGGTGGAGAGCGGGCGCGGCAGGAGCAGCTCGTGAGTGGGCAACACGGCAGCGTCCCCGTACGCCGCGGTGGATCCGGCGTACACGACGCGACGCACTTTGGCTTCCTGGGCCGCCACGAGGATGTTGAGCGTGGCGGTCACGTTGGCATGATGGGCGCCGAGCGGGTTTCGCGTCGACTTTGGCACGGATGTCACGGCGGCTTGATGGAACACACAACCCACGCCCTGCATCGCCCGGCGACAGACCTCGAGCCGCACCGCGTCGCCTCGAATGAATCGGATCCGATCGCGCACCGCACGCAGATGCTCGCGCTGGCCGGTCGACAGGTCGTCGAGCACGGTGACGTCCGCGCCAGTGCGCACAAGGCGCTCGACGATATGGGAGCCGATGAATCCGGCGCCGCCGGTAACGAGGTATCGCACGCCACCCGCTGAGGCACGAACCGGGCCAGCGGAGCCGGTGTATATCTTGCCGCTGGCGAGGCACCGCCGCGCGCACGACCGGCGCGTCAGCGTTGCAGCGCTGCAACCACACCGTGTCGACACACCGCTGCCCGGCTTCGTTACCCAGGGAGTAGCGATTGATGACTGATCTTCTCATGCGTGTACGCCGGACTCCCGAGCGCCTGCTCCACCCGTTTCGACGGCGGAAGGCGCTCGAAGCGCTGCGGGTGCGACCCCAGCCGAGGACCCTGCTGGTCCTGTGTCACGGCAACATTTGCCGCAGTCCTTTCGCCGCGGCGCTGCTCGCCCGCGAGCTGACGCCGCTGGGCGTCGACGTGCGGTCTGGCGGTTTCATAGGATTTAACCGGTCTCCGCCGGCGGAGGCGGTAGACGCGGCCAAGCGCCACGCAGTGAACCTGTCCGACCACCGGTCGCGGCCCGTGACGGCCGATGGCGTTCGCACCGCCGATCTCATCGTGGTCATGGACGTGAGTCAGCGCCGTCAGATCTGTGAACGCTTCGGGCGACGACCCCGCGATGTAGTGGTCCTCGGCGACTTCGACCCGGCACCGGTGGAGGCGCGGACGATCCGGGATCCGGTGGATCAGCGCCGCGACGTGTTCGACCAGGTCTACGAGCGGATCGCCCGCTGCGTGCGAGAGTTCGGGAGCGTGCTCGACCGCCGCGCAGGCTAATCCTGACGCGCTGGCGCGGCATCTTGTTGTTGCAGTAAGGCCATAAGACGTTGAGGCGCCGCAGCGCTGATCCGCCCCCTCCGAATGTGCGAAGCTCCCACCCCTTCTGCTGCGCCCTGGTCCGAACCTTGCCGACCAGGCGCCGCAGGAGGAACTCATGCGCACGCAGACCACGATCACGAACCTATCAGTCTTTCTGGCAGTCGCTTTGCTGGCGACGGCGTGCAGCGAGGCCGTCGGACCCGCGGCCAGCGCTCACAAGCCGTTCCAGTGGACACCCGCGTTTGCCACCGTTGCCAACGGCTCTTCTGGGATTGCCCTCGATCAGCAGAACGGGACGCTGGGCGAGACTGGCACGCTGATCATCAAGGGATTCAACCCGACGAACCCGCACCGCGGCGACGCGATCGTCGCGACCTTCTTCTGGGTCGGTTCGACGAACATCATCGACTCGGTCGTCGATGTCTTGACGACCGCGCCGACGTATACGCACGTCGGCAATCGGTACACGCTGGTCGAATACGTCACCTCCGGCGGCTACTCGATGGCTACGTATGTCGCGACGAACGTGCAGGGTTTCCCTGATCCCAACACCGATCCTTTCCAGGGCGACATTCTTGCCGTGGGCGCGTACTTGTCACAGCCCGTCACTGAAGGCGGAGTCGCCATTTCGGCCTGGACCGGCGTGAACACGGTGGCCGCGCAGTCGCTGGGCGCGCACCGCGCCGCGTCGGGTTTGGGCTCGGGCATCACGCCCGCGGGTCCCGGCTCGATTTCGATCGGCGCGGGTGCGCTGGCGTATGCAATGACCATGTCGAACGGTCTGGCAGGCCGCGATCCGCCGGCTGGATTTACGACCTTGGGCGTCGGGTCCGACGCGATGATGGTGATCGAGAACGACTTTGCGCTGCAAGCCGCGATCGGCAGCGTCAATCCGCAGTGGACCTGGTACTTTGCCGACAGTCCGCCGAGCACGTGGCTCGCCACGGTGCTCGCGCTCAACCCGCCGCTGCACCTGGCGTTCACCGTCCAGCCGAGTACCACGTTACCGCTGATGGCTATTCAGCCCGCGGTCCGGGTCACGGCACTGGATGCCGGAGGCAACCCGGTAACCAGCTTCAACGGTTCGGTGACCATCGCGATCGGCCACAACGGCGGCACTCTCCTCCCCGGCACGCTGTCCGGTACAACGACGGTGACGGCCGTCAACGGCATAGCGACGTTCTCGAATCTGAGCATCGATCAGCTGGGGAACGGCTACACACTGGTGGTCAGCGCCGCGAACGTGTTCGGCGCGGAGAGTGCTCCGTTCAACATCGGAGCGTTCTAAAATGCACAAGCGAGCTGGACTTGCGGCAGCCGCGTTCCTTGTCGCGGCGTGTAGTGAGTCCACCGGCCCTCAGCGCGTCGGTCTCCGACCTCCTGCGTTTGCCGCGGGTGAGGGGACGGGCGTTGTCCTCGACCAGTTTGCCGGCGTGATGGGCGAGACCGGTATCGAGATCGGTCAGGGGTTCAACCCGACGAATCCCCACCGCGGCGACGCGATCGTCGCAACATTCTTCTGGCGCGGGTCGACGAATACGATCACGAAGGTGTTCGACCACCTGTCCGACGCCGACAACGGCGCTGCGACAGTGGTCGGGAATACCTACACGCTCGTCGAGTACGTCACGGCTGGCGGTTACTCGATGGCCACGTATGTCGCCACGAACGTGCAGAACTTTCCCGACCCGAACCCCGATGTTGCCACAGTTCTCAATGTGGATGCGGTCTTCTCGTCGTCAGTTACCGACGCCGGGTGTCTGCTGTCCGCGTGGTCCGGCGTCAACGCCGTCGCGGCTCAAGCCTTGGGTGCGCACCGCTCCGCGTGGGGGTCCGGCTCGGGCACGCTGGCTGGAGGTCCGGGCTCGATCGTGACCGGCCCGGGTGCCCTCGCCTATGCTGTGACGCTTGGGGACGGGTTGGTCGGCCGCGATCCCCCAGCAGGTTTTACGCGCTTCGCCGACGGGGCCGACACCTTGATAGTCACTGAGGGCGACTACGCCCTTCAGGGCGCGACCGGCTCGGTCGATCCGCAATGGACCTGGTATTTCGCCGACAGTCCGCCACGCACCTGGCTCGCTACGGTGCTCGCGCTCAATCCGCCGCTGCACCTCGCGTTCACTGTCGAGCCGAGTACGACGCTACCGCTGATGGCTATTCAGCCCGCGGTCCAGGTCACGGTACTGGATGCAGGAGGCAACCCGATAACCAGCTTCAACGGCCCGGTGACCATCGCCATCGGCCACAACGGCGGCATCCTCATCCCCGGCACATTGTCCGGCACGACGACTGTGACGGCGGTGAACGGAGTCGCGACTTTCTCGAATCTGAGCATCGATCAGCTCGGGAACGGCTACACGCTCGTGGTTAGCGCTGCAGGGGTGACTGGGGCGGAGAGCAGGACCTTCAACATCGGAGTGTTCTGACCCACGGAGGCAGGAGCATGAAGAGGGCAACGGTCGCGTCCCGTGCTGGGTTGGCAGTCGCGCTGTTCGCGATAGCGTGCACGGAGTCTATCGGTCCGGAGCGCGGCTATCCCGGCGTGCCCCTGTTTTCCTACTCGCCGAACGGCATCACGATGAACAAGCAGAACGGCACGCTCGGCGAGAGCGGGAGACTGCTGATCAAGGGGTTCAACCCGACGAACCCGCACCACGGCGACGCGATCATCGCCACGTTCTATTGGATCAACCCGAGCGGGAGCACGGGCAACATCATCGACTCGGTGCGGGACGTGCTGACCACCGCGCCGTCGTATACCCCGGTCGGCAACCAGTATCATCTGGTCGAATACGTCCAGGCCGGCAGCTACTCGATGGCTACGTATATCGCGACGAACGTGCAGGGTTTCCCTGATCCCAACACCGATCCCAACTCTGGCGACATCCTTGCCGTGGGCGCCTATCTCTCGGATTCGGTGGCGGATGGTGGGGTGGCGCTGTCCTCGTGGACTGGAGTCGAGGACAACTTCGACGCGGCGCTCGGGAATCACCGCTCGGCCTCGGGTTCGGGTGCGGCCGGGACTGCAATGCCTGCCCAGGCTGGCCCGATTGCGATCAACGCGGGAGCGCTCGCCTACACGGTGACGATGTCGGGCCTGTACATCTTGGACGGGCCTGCAGGCTATACCAGCCTCGGCCAGGGGTCAGACAATTTCATGAAGGAAGGGGGAGCGTACGCGGTTCAAACGAGCGCAGGGACGATGGACCCTGTCTGGCAGTGGTTCAACGGCTCCGGTTCCACGGGCACATGGCTCGCCACGAACCTCGCGCTGAATATGGCGCCACCCCCCGCAGGCAACGGCAACCTGACGGCAACGACGAACACATCCGGTTCTAGCGTCGATCCTGATGGTTACGTCGTCTCAGTAGACGGGGGGGCGGGCCAGCCGATCCCCGTGAACGGTAGTGTCACGTTTGATGGGGAAAGCACAGGTAGCCACAGCGTCGCGCTTTCGGATCTCGCGACGAACTGCACGGCAAGCGGTGGCGACACACAGACGGTCAACGTCCCCTCGGGTGGCACGGCGACGGCGGCCTTCTCGGTGAGCTGCACGGCGACCACCGGCAACCTGACGGTCTCGACGAGCACGACGGGCTCGAGTCTGGATCCGGACGGCTACACGGTGACGGTCGACGGCGGCTCGCCGCAAGCGATCGGGATCAACGCGAGCGTCAGCTACACGAACCTGGCGACTGGCAACCACACCGTGGCGATCGCGGGCGTAGCCGCGAACTGCACCGTGAGCGGCGGACCCTCGCAGACCGTCAGCGTGCCGTCGGGCGGGACGGCCACGGCGCCTTTCACGGTGAGCTGTTCGGCGACCACTGGCAACCTGACGGTGACGACGAGCACCACCGGCTCGAGCCTCGACCCGGACGGCTACACGGTGACGGTGGATGGGAGCCAGAGCCAGGCGATCGCGAGCAACAACAGCACCGGGATCACGTTCACGGGGCTGTCGGCCGCGAGTCACAGCGTGGTGCTCTCGGGTGTGGCGGCGAACTGCACGGTGAGTGGTGGCAACACGCAGACGGTCACGGTGCCCTCGGGGGGCACGGCGACGGCCGCCTTCACAGTGAGCTGCGCGGCGACCACTGGCAACCTGACGGCGCAGACGAGCACGACGGGTTCGAGCGTGCCGAGCAGCTACACGGTGGCGGTGGATGGCGGAGCGGGGCAGTCGATCGCGACGAGCGGCAGCTTCACGTTCACGAACCTCGCGGCGACGAACCACACGGTGGTGCTGACGGTGCCGAGCAACTGCTCGATCACCAACGGCAGCGCCTCACGCTCGGCGACGGTGCCGTCGGGCGGGACGGTGACGGTCTCCTACACGGTGAACTGCATTACGCCCAACAGTGCGCCGGTCGTCAACGCCGGCTCGGACGAGACCGTGCTGCTCGGCGTGCTCTACTCGACGAGCTTCTCATTCAGCGACCCGGACAACGGACCGTGGAACTACACGATCGATTGGGGCGACGGCTCGACGTCATCAGGGAGCCGGCCGAGCGCGGGATCGTTCAGCGCGTCGCACACCTATCTCGGGCTGAGTATCCTCGGGACGCGCACGATCCGGGTGACCATAACCGATAGCCGCGGCGCTTCCGGCTCGGACACGAAGAACGTCACGATCGTGCTCCTGTAGTAGCGCCGCCGCGACGTACCGTGGCTAGCACTCGACGCATTACGCAGGGAGTACGCACGGATCTAGGGGGCACGGCCGTTGCACCTTCTCAGCTCGATGACACATCACTTCACTGTTGATCTCGAGGAGTATTTCCAGGTCTCCGCGTTCGAGTCATGCGTAGCGCGGTCCGATTGGAAGCACTTCGAGTCGCGGGTCGCGCGCGAGACCGCCAAGCTACTCGAGTTGTTGGCTCGGCACGACGTTCGGGCCACTTTCTTCGTGCTTGGTTGGGTCGCTAAGCGGCAAGCCGAGTTGATTCGTACCATCGTGCGGGGAGGCCATGAAGTCGCGTCGCATGGCTGGGACCACGTGCGGGTGACCCACCAGACGCCGCATCAGTTCCGGGAATCGATCCGGCGCACGAAACATGTGTTGGAGGCGATGACTGGCACCGCGGTGCTGGGGTTTCGTGCACCGAGCTTTTCGATCGTGCCGGGGCGGGAATGGGCCCTCGATATCCTGGTCGAGGAAGGGTATCGCTACGATTCCAGTTTGTTTCCAGTGCGACGTCCGGGCTACGGGTATCCGGGCGGCAGGCCGGATCCCCACTGGATGGGGCGTCGAGCCGGCCGCCTTGCGGAGATCCCGCCGGCGACCTTGCAGTGGGGTCCGCTGCGCCTACCCGCCGGGGGCGGGGCGTACTTCCGGCTTCTCCCCTACGGCGTCGTCCGCGCGGCGCTCCGTCAATGCGAGCGGCGCGAAGTCTCTGGCACGTTCTACGTCCATCCCTGGGAAGTGGACCCGCGCCAACCGCGCGTCGGCGTTTCGTGGCTGACACGCGCCCGACACTACGGTGGACTGCGCAGAACGTTGCCGCGACTCGAGCGCCTGCTGACCGAATTTCGGTTCGCGCCAATCCGCGAGACTGTTGCCGTGCTCGGGCGCGCGCGTACGCGAATCAGTCGTCCGGAAAGGATCCTTCGCAGGAACTCGGCGTAACTGTGACCGACAGCCGACGCACCTCCAGCTCGGACACGAAGGTGGTGTCCGTGTTGTTGCTCTAATCACTTACCTGGCGAGTCGCTGGCGACGACGATAACGCAGGAAGTCGAGTAAGGTGGGCAGGACGAAGTAGGAGTTCTCGGGACTGCTGGTCGGCCGCCGGAGCGGCACGCACTCGCCGGCGTCGAGCCGTAGGATCGCTTCCGCCTGACGCTCGCTCTGTCGGAGCATTCCCTTCCACGCGAGAGTGAGATGGCTGTCCTCGCCGGGGACAACGGGAAGCCGCTCCTGGAACAACAACGGGCCGGTGTCGATCCCGTCGTCCAGGAGAAACACGCTGAGCCCGACCATGTCCGGGCGGCCATGCAGCAGTGCCCAGAACGGTGAGTACGCGCCGCGATAGCAGGGCGTGATTCCCGGGTGACCGCCGATGACGGCTACGGGCGCGAGCATGCGCGCCTTCGGGCCCACCATGAACTTGGTATGGACCAGGAAAATGTCGGGATCGAGGCGCCGGAGGGCCGCCAGCGTGTCCGGGCGCGAATACGAATCCGTTTCGATGGAAACGAGCCCAGCGCGCTCCAGGGTCGCGCGGTCGGCAGCCTGGTCCACGAGTCGGGCGAGGACTCGACGATCGTGGCGCCCGTTCCAGGCGCGATCGTAGAGCTTGCCGAGAATTTGGCCGGCGGTTCGGAGCGCACCGTGCCGCGCGACCCAGCGATTGAGAAAACGTGCCCGCGCCCTGAGGCCCGGACGGGCGCACCAGGCGACGCCGACCAGGTGAACGCCGGCGCGGGCGACGGTTGCGCAGGTGTGGCGCTCAAGCGGACCATCTGAGCAGAGCGCGACGACGCGGTGCGGTCGTCGCGGTCCCGGCCGGAGGAACTCAGGGCTCAAAGAAGTGCTCTCGGCCGAAGGCGTCCCCCAGCAGAACTCGACGCAACTTCGAGTACGCCCGGGCCCCCAGCATTCTCTTGGGTACGTCGAGTAGCGCCGCGCGTACGCGCTCACGCCGCAGATCGCCGGACACCCACCGTTGCAGTGTTGTGGGATCGGTGCCTCGTCTGACTCCGATGCGTGCGATGCAGCGGTATCCGCCCGGCGTGGGGTTCATCCCGATCGCGGACGTGAACAGGGACGTATAGCCCGCTTCCTCCGCGATCTCAACGACGCGCCGGCTGACCGCCCCCCCAGGGACGCTGAGGCACGCCACGGGTCTGCCAAGCAGGTCCTCGAGTGCACGCCGTGAGTCGCACAGCTCGGCGCGAATGTCGTCCGGCCGTAGCCCGCTGAGCATGCGGTGCGTCACGCCGTGGGATCCAACGGTGAACAGCAGGGGGTCGAGGCGCCGTAGCGCGGCTGCGCCCGCGAAGAATCGCCGGCCGACCAACCCTGTCGTGATGAAGAAGAAGGCTGGCAGGCGCCGCTCCGCGAGCACCGGCGCGGCGCATTCGACGGCGCCATTCCACCCGTCGTCGAAGCACAACACGAGGCCTGCTGCGCCCGCCTTCCCCCGTCCCGCGAGGCAGGCGCGTATCGCGTCGTCGTCGAGACACTGGACCCCGGCTTTGTGGATAATGTCGAGGTGTGCCCGAAAGACCGGCTCTGACACGTGGTACAGCGTTGCCGATTCGCCCAGGCGCTCGTAGTCGAAGGCGTTTCCCGGATGCACGTCGTGATAGAGCAACGCGACGAAGCGGCCCGGGATGACGGTCTCTACGCTGGACGGTGCGGGGTCCGGGGGGGTGATCATGGTCAGGTTCAGGTCGAGTCGATTCGATCCGACGAGAGAATCGTGCCGTCGCGACCATGAGGGGCCGCGACGCTCTGTTGCGTCGGCGCAACGTCACCGCGCTTTCGCGAGCGCGACGGCCGCTGGCGCTGCTTTTGCGACGCCTCCCGAGTCATGAACCCGTCCCCCCCCCACTTACGACCGATTGGTGGCCCCATCCGCGTTGCGTTGGTCGGCGCGGGTCAGATGGCTCGTCTGCATCTCCACGCGCTGCGGCGCGTGCGCACGCCGCACATCGTCGTCGGCGTGTGCGATACGCAGGAAGGTGCGGCGCACGCGCTCGCCTCGGTGGCCGGCTCCGCGACGTTCACCTCGCTCGTCGACCTGCTGCGCGAAGCGAAGCCCGATTTGGTCCATGTGTGCACGCCCGCGGGCACCCACTTTCATCCCGCGCGGGCGGCGCTCGAGGCGGGTGCCCATGTGTACGTCGAGAAGCCCTTCGTGGAGGCCGAACGCGAGGTGCGGGAACTGCTCGACCTGGCCCGTGCGCGTGGCCTGCTCGCCTGCGCCGGCCACCAACAGCTCCGGGACCCGGCGTACCTGAGGCTGCTGCGGCGGCTTCCCGAGCTCGGAACCGTCGTGCGGGTCGACAGCGATTTCGCGTTCCATCCTTCCGGCATGAATCTCAGCACTGCGGGGCCGCGTGCGCTGGCGGCGCGGCTGCTCGACATTCTCCCGCATCCGTTGTCAACCCTGATCGCCGCGCTCGAGGAGGTTACGGCCGATCCAGGGTCGATCGAAGTGGCGGCGGTCGTCGCCGAACATGCGGACCTCCACGTGGTGCTCCGGGCCAATGACACGTACGGCCGACTGAGCGTGAGTCTCCGCGCCCGGCCCGTGGGGTCAACGCTGGCGGTCGCGGGAACGGGTGGCACGCTCACCGCCGATTTCCTGCGGACGACCGTGGTTGGCGCGGCCAACCCTGGTACGAGCCCGGTCGAGAAGGCCGGTAACCCGTTGGTCGAAGCGTGGCAGATGGGTGCGCGAACGGTGTCGGGCGTTGCCCGGCGCCTCCTCACGGGCGGCGACTACCCCGGCCTCGCCGAGTTGATCGGCGAGTTCTACGGCGCCGTCGCGGCGAGCGGCCCTTCGCCGGTGGCGCCGGATCACTTGCGGCGGGTCGTGACCATCTACGAAGAGTTGGCAGCGAACGTGCGCGGGGCGGGCGAGCGGGCCGCGGTACAGCGCCAGGCGCCTCGGGCGCTCTCCCCCGCGGCGCCACTCGCCGTTCTGACCGGAGCGCGGGGATTCTTCGGCCGGGAGATCAGCCGGGCGCTCGCCCTCGGCGGGTTTCGTGTGCGCGGCATCAATCGCTCCCCCGACCCCGACGACCGGCACGTGTCCGAGTGGTGCGGGCTCGACTTGAGCCGCGCGGTACCGCCGGAGGCGTTCTCCGGCGCGGCCGTCGTCGTGCATGCGGCCGCCGCACAGGATGGCGGTTACGAGGGTCACCAGCGGAACACGATTGACGCCACACGCAACGTGCTCCTAGGGATGAAGGCGGCTGGAGTCTCCCGTCTGGTGTACGTGAGCAGCCTCTCGGTGCTGCGCCCACCGCGGACTCCCTGGGAACGTCAGGACGAGCGCACCCCGCTCGCGCCCTGCGACGCTCGCGAGCTCGGCCCCTACGTCTGGGGCAAGACCGAGGCGGAGCGGCTGCTGGCCGCCGAAGCGCCGGCGCTCGGGATCGAGACGCGGATTCTGCGGCCGGCGGCCCTCATCGACCGAAACCATCCAGAAATGCCCGGACTCCTCGGCAAGCGACTGTTCGGCCGGTGGCATCTCGGGCTAGGACGGCCCGCGCTCCCCTTTGCGGTGTGCGACGTGGACCAGGCGGCCGACGCCGTCCGCTGGTGCGCGACCCACTTCGACGATGCGCCGCCGGTCGTCAACCTGATCGACGACGCGCTGCCGACCCGCGGGCGCGTGCTCGCTGCCTTCCGCGTGCACCAATGGCGTGGGCGCATGGTGTGGATCCCCATCAGTCTGTTCGCGCTGCTGTTCGCAGCTGCGCGACTGGTCGTCGGTCTCGCCACCCTGCGCCTGCCACCGCGGCTCGCGGTGTGGTCCATCTTTCGGGCGCGACGCTATGACGCGTCCTTAGGGGCGCGGCTGCTCCGGCCACCGACGATCGAAAGCAGCGCCCCCGACCGCCAGCACGTGCCCGCCTCCCGGGCGTGGTGATGCGGTGAGCCCCGCTCCACCGCATCCCCAACTCGAAGTGCTGCCGCTCGACGGCGACAGGCGCGCGTGGGACGAGTTGGTGACGCGGGCGAAGTGCAGCAGCTTTTGCCACCTCGCTGGCTGGCGTGAGATCCTCAGCGACGTCCTGGGGGCGGAATGCCTCTACTGGCAGGTTGTGGACGGAGATGGCGCACTGCAAGGAATTCTCCCGCTCGTGCGGGTGCGCAGCCGGATCTTTGGTCACTACCTCGTCTCGCTGCCGTTTCTCAACTACGGTGGTCCCTTAGGATCCCAAGCCGCGCAGGATCGGCTGGTGCAAGAGGCGGTGACGGAGGCCCGTCGGACACGCGCGGATCTCCTTGAGCTCCGAACCCGCGATCCGGGCGGTTTCGATCTTCCGGTGTCGTCGAGAAAGATCACCGTCCTCCTGCCCTTGCCGTCCGATGCCGAAACGCTGTTCACACGATTTCCTGCCAAGTTGCGCAGTCAGATTCGCCGTCCAATGAAAGAAGGACTCGACGTGCGGTTCGGACCTGAGCAGCGCGAGCCGTTTTACGAGGTGTTCGCGCGTACGATGCGGGACCTTGGCACACCGGTGTTGCCGCGCGCGCTGTTTGAGCGCGTGGCGGCGACGTTTTCCGATCTCGTCGTCTTCGGCGTGGTGTACCGGGGGGAGCAGCCGCTTGCCGGAGGCTGTGGCTTCGTGTGGCGTGAGGAGTTCGAGATGAGTTGGGCGGGCTCGCTGCGCGAGTCGCGCCGTCTCGCGGCCAACATGCTTCTGTACTGGGCGTTCATGGAACACGCAATCAGCGGTGGCGTCCGTGTCTTTAACTTCGGTCGCTGCACGCCAGGTGGCAGCACACATCACTTCAAAACACAATGGGGCGGGGTCGACGTGCCGTTGTCGTGGCATCAATCCGTCTCCGGAGCCGGTGGCGTGCGCGGTACCCCGTCACCCGATGATCCCGGGTACTCCTGGGGACCGCGGCTGTGGCGTCGTCTGCCGCTGTTTGTCGCGAACCGTCTCGGTCCCCGGCTCGTGCGGTTCCTGCCGTGAACGGTTGGCGATACCAAGCACCGGCCCGCTCGCCCCTGTCTGCTCGGGCGGTGATCGCGGGCGTACGCGGAGTCGCGCGCAATGGGCGGGGGAGTGCACGGAGTGAAGGCCGAGTCGTCGAGCTTCTAACGGCACGATACGGGCCCCGGGACGTCCTACTGACCGATAGTGGCACCACGGCATTGACCGCGGCGCTGATCGGCGTGTTAAAGGATCGGCCGGGCGCGGTCGCGCTTCCCGCGTACGGGTGTTATGACCTCGCCACGGCAGCCGATGGGGCCAATGCGCCGGTCCTTCTATATGATTTGGATCCGCGTACCCTGGCGCCCGATCTGACGCAGCTTCATGAGGCGCTGCGTCAAGGCGCGTCCGCGGTCGTCGTCGTGCACCTCTATGGCCATCCCGTCGACCTCAGCGGCGTGAAGGGACTCGCGGCGGAGCGGGGCGCCTTGGTGATAGAAGACGCAGCGCAAGCTGCCGGTGCCACACTCGATGACCGCTCCGTCGGGACGCAGTGCTCCCTCGCTGTACTGAGCTTCGGTCGAGGAAAAGGGCTCACGGGAGGGAGCGGCGGCGCGCTCCTGGCCTACGATGACGCCGGAGCGCGCGTAGTGGAGGCCGTGCGAGGTTTGCTTGGTGCACCGCGACGAGGCTGGCCGGAACTCCTCACCATAGCCGCTCAGCTAATCTTTGAGCGCCCCCGCTTGTACGCCCTTCCAGCGGCGCTGCCTTTTCTCCACCTGGGCGAGACTGTCTATCGCGCGCCGCGGCCCTTGCGCCGGCCGAGCCGTGTGGCCGCTCCCGTCGTCGGGGCCACATGGCACCTCGCCGAACGCGAGGCCGAGACGCGACGCCACAACGCGGAGCGGCTGCTCTCGGCGTTACGATGGCAGCCGGGTTTCGAGACGATCAGTACGCCTCCGCGCGCCCGGCCTGGCTACCTGCGGCTGCCGGTGCTCGCGTCACCAGCGGTTCGGCGCTCGGCAATGGAGCCAGCGGCGCGGCGACTTGGTGTGATGCCCGGCTATCCTCAACCGCTCTGCGACCTCGAGCGCTTTCGCCAGCGCTGTTGGAACCGCGATGCTGCATTTCCGGGGAGTCGCGTGCTCGCCGCCCGACTGTGTACCCTACCGACCCACGGGCGCCTTCGGCTCCGCGATCTCGAGCGACTCGAGCTGTGGATTCGAATCGCGAGCGGGAGATAGGGCTTTCTCGTAGAGCGCGGCGTAGCGGTCGAGCATTGAGCTGAGCGTGTACGCTTCGGACGCCCGTGTCGCAGCCGCGGCGCCGAGTCGACGCGCCTCCGCTGGATCGGAGAGCAGGCTGGCGAGAGCATCCGCGAGTGCCGCCGCGTCCCCCGGACGGACCACTACACCCGCATGGCCCCCCTTGAGCACGGTGGGTACTTCCCCAACTGCGGTGGCCACAATTGGCTTCCCCGCCAGCATTGCCTCGAGCAGCGCGAGCGGTACGCCCTCGGAGAGCGAGGGCAACACGAAGACGTCCGACGCAGCCAACACGTTTCCGATATCAGACCGGAGGCCCAGCAGATGGAAGCGCTGGGTCATCTGGAGGCGACGGGCCTCTGCGAGTAGCGGATCGGCCAGCTCGCCGCGACCGGCGATCGCCACGTGCAGCCGGGGAAAGCGGGCGGCAAGAAGCGCGAAGGCTTCCAGCAAATAGGTGTGGCCCTTTACCGGGTACAGATTGCCGACCGCAACGACCAGTTGATCGGCAGCCGTCAAGCGCAGCTCTTCCCGGAGCGAGGACGGCCCGACCGGCATCTGCCGTACGCCGTTCGGGATGGTTACGGCCCGATCAGCGCTCAGCCACAGGTCACGTCGCAGCTGGCGCGCCAGGATGTGGGAGACGGCAACGACCGAATCGCTCAATGTGGCCGCAACACGCAGAGCGATGCGGCGCCTCAGGCGTTCGGCGTAGTAGCGACTGCCGTGCATCGTGAACAGATGTGGGATTCCCGCTCGACGGGCGGCCCACGCGCCGTACACCGCCATCGTGAATTCATGACTGTGCGCCAGGACGACACGGTGCCGGCGAAGCGTCTCCTCCAACCCGCGCGCGAAGGCCGGCGAGAACGGTCGATCGAGATGAAATTGCTCCACGTGCACACCGGTGCCGTGCAGCTCGCGACCGAGCCATCCCTCTCCTCCCGCCGGAACAATGACGACATTCTCGCTGCCGGCAGCCTGCAGCTCAGTGGCGAGGCTGGCCAACATGCGCTCCGCCCCTCCCGGACCGTCCGACTCGATGAGGTGCGCGAAGCGCAGACCGCGGAGTCTCATGGGTGGAGGCCCGCGGTCCACGCTTGGAAGGCGGCGTATCCGATTCCGGCCGGCACGTTCATTCTCGGGAGCGCCCATGGGTCGCTTCCGGTGACTGGGCCCCGCTCCAGAGTAAGGGCTGCGCGGTACCCCGCCGCGCGCACCACTTGCTGGACCCTGTCGTTCCAAAGACCGTAGGGATAGGCGAAGAACTCCGGGATGACGCCCGTACGGCGCGTGATCTCATCGCGGCTCTCGACCACCTCTCGCTTCAGATCGATCTCGTCCAGAGCGGGTAGCGAGCGGTGGGTCGCAGAATGCGCCCCGATATGCAACCCGGATCTTGCTGCGTCAGCGATCGTCTGCCAACCCGCAGGCTGGCAGGAGCCGGGGGCGCGCAAAGGAGCGCCGCCATCAGGACCGAGCGATGCCACGATGGCCGCGCCGTCCCCGCGCAGCGCAGTGACCCAGTGCTCGCGCCGAGCCGGGGAATAGAGGCGCACAACGGCGGGATGATCCCACCAGAAGTCGGTGTCCCGCCCAGGCGCTTGCGCCACGACGAATACTGTGGCCGGGAGCCCTAAGTCCCGGAGCAGAGGCCACGCGTCCTCGAAGACGCCGGCGTACGCGTCGTCGAATGTCAGCGCGACGGTTCCGCGCAGGGAGATCCCGTGCGTCACACGCTCTACGACCTTATCCAATGAGATCACGTCGTACTTGGCTTTGAGCCAGCGCATCTGCCGCGCGAATATGGGAAACGGCATATGCAGGCCGAGGCCGCCCCGAAGACCGGCTTCAGACTCGGGGATGACATTGTGGTAACAGAGAATGAGACCGCCGCTCCCTAGCCGCCGAGCAACAGTCGTCACTCCAGCGAGCTTCAGAACGGCGTAGCCCAACGGTGCAAACCTCAAGGTATTCCGCTAGTTAGGTCATGTCCTTGGGCGGGCAACTTCCGTGCCGCTCCGGGCTGTGGCATGCATCCTGCCCCTCGTACGGGACCATCCTTTATCGAGTGGTGTTCGTGCGGCGCCGCATCAGTCACGTGGGCGTACTGGCTTTGGTCGTTGCTTCTTGCCATGGCGGATCGGCTGCCAAAACCACATCGCGGGCAGACACCCTGTTTGCCGAGGACTTTGAGTCGGGCGATTTGTCGGCCTGGGATGGAGTCGATCCGACTC
>WNGP01001308.1_pt1 | contig 35510 bp, 31 predicted proteins | sample 5407671 | NCBI WGS metagenome assembly WNGP01 (sample SAMN13153381, study PRJNA577476) | soil metagenome | isolation source: 40 cm soil or saprolite under Garry oak tree replicate 2 | place: USA:California | collected 2016-06-15 | reverse complement strand
CGCTGCGGCTTCCGTAAAACTCAGCGAAGCGGGCTTTCCAGCGACCTCTCCTTCGCTGACGATGACGTACTCCGCCCAGCCGCCGCCAAAAGTCGGGTAACCGTAAATCGCGTCACCCGCTTTGAGTTTTGTAACTTTTGCTCCCGTTTTCTCAATGATTCCAGCGATGTCGTAGCCCGGAATCAGTGGCAGGTGCGTTCCGAATTCTCGAGCGAATTTACCGCTGAGCGTGAGTGGGTCGGCTGGATTAACGCCGCTCGCGATCACGCGCACGAGAGCTTCATTTTCTTTCGGCTCTGGCCGCGGCACGTCTTCAAATTTCAGGACTTCGGGTCCGCCATACTCGTGCGCGACCACCGCTTTCATCATCGGTGTTTCGGCGGCGCGTGCAGCGGACGCCGAAAGAAGTACCAACGCTGTTAGGCTCAAAGGCGCAAGTATGCGCAAAGAGATTTGCATGACGCCCAGCTTGGCGTGCGACTGCCCGCGACGCTAACCCGAATTTTGTTACGGGTACGGCGCGTTCTTGCGGTCGCCGCGGCGACCGCCGCTACACCGCTCGCCGTAACGACTTCCATCTCGCGACCGGAACGGATGTGACAATTTTTCTTGGAGCGATGCGGTGCCGAAGCTGGAGGAACGGGCGTTCGACCAACAAAAAAAGGAGAGTAGCCGTGGCATAAACGCAGAGTTCCACGCCGACAAGAGCCAGCGCAGATGTGCGCTGGATGTTGTGAGATGAACAAAACTGTTCGGCCGCGTGGATGACGAGTTTCTGTATCAGGTACGCGCTGTAAGCAATGCTGGCGATGAACGCTGCGCCCGGAATTTTTATCCGCCGAAAAATCAAGCGCGGACTTTGCGCGCAGATCAGAATCGCAGCCATCCCGAATGCGATGAGCGGAAATTGCCAGATGCAGGCAGCGACGGTGACATTGTCGCCTTCGCCAAGATATAGGCCATAACTGATCAGCGCTAGAGCGGGCAGCCAGAGCCAGATCGCAAAATCCATCAATCGTTTCCACCACTGCGGCCGAAACCTTTCGATCGCGGCGAGGGCAACGCCGAAGACGAGCGGATCGAGCCGAGTCCAGGATGGGTAATAGATCCACGCTTGAAACGCACGGAACGAAACGCCGCCGTCGATCGACGGATTCTTCCAAGCGAGAAATGCGCGCAATGCGATGCCGCCGAAAACGATGACGCATGGAATGATGATCGCAGCGCGCGGCCAGCGATTCACGAAAAGCAGGATTAACGGCAGACAAAGATAAAATTGGTCTTCGACCGCAAGCGACCATGCGTGCGAGAACGCGGTGCCGCCGTGAAGCGCGATGTTTTGGACAGACAAAAGAAATTTCCAGAGCGGCTGCGCCATGTCGGGATACTCGCGCCACGATGGCAACAAAAAGTAAACCGCTAGAATGACAAAGTAAGCCGGCATGATCCGCAAGACGCGGCGACCGAAGAAGCGCCCAAGCTTAATCGATTGTTCGCGGGCGAGCGGGGCAAGCAATTGCCCGCCGATCAAGTAACCGCTGAGGACGAAGAAAAGATCGACACCGATCCAGCCGAAGCGATCAACGCGGCCGGGCAATTTGAATCCGAAAAGCGCTGCGTGATAAATGACCACGACGATGATGGCGAGCGCACGGAGGAGATCGAGGCCCGGCTGACGTTCGCGATCTTGAAAGCGTGGGTCGATTGCAGTTTCGGCTATGGGCTTGTGAATGGCGGAACGTAGCAGGCGATTGCTCACCGTCGAGTTCGCGGGAGGTTCCCATCCCGAACCTCGGAATGTGCGACAAAGCTGTCGACGAAAACGGAGATCGGATATCGGAAGTCAGACAGCCGCAAGTTTGTTTTGGCGAGGCGCCCCTTCGGCTGCGCCCAGGGCCGGCTCCACCAAGTCGCCGCGGCGACCGCTACCCAGTCCTCGCATCGATAAAGATTTGCCAACGTTTTACGGTTTCCAGTTTCAGAATGCCGTGCTCGAACCAGGGGTCGTTCTTCATTTTCTCTCTCACTTCATTTTCATCTTCAGCATTGAAGATTAAAGGAGAGCCCCTTCATCAACCAAAGGGCCGCCCATCAAAATAAAACCTTCAGCAACGAGTCCATCGATAAACTCCGTATGTTCATCCCAAAAGGCCTGCTCCCGCGTGTCCTTCGATAAATCACGATTCGGACCAGCCGAAGAAATTACTACGAAGGTATTTTTCATTACAGCAAACCTCAAACATCTGTGCATCGCGTTCAACCCGCGGATGACAAAGGTCAACCGCCTACGGCGACGCTATGGCGAGCCAAGGACATTAGCGTCAGTTAAACGATCTCGGCGCCTCCACGTTTCGATTGAAGCCCACCGTCCCAGGTGCACAGTAACGACAACGAATCGTGAAAGCCGCTGCAGCAGCCCAGAATTCCAGTGCGAGGAAAATAATCGTCGTTCTTGCCGTGGTGATAACCGTGTGTCTGCTCTCGCTGATAATCGCGGGCGTTACCAGCTTGATCTCGTTGGCTGAGAGAATCCATCCGATTGCTGGCACAATCGTATTCTGGAGTGTTTGCCTGGCTGCTGGATTTTTCGCGCTCTATTGCGCCGTTGCATACGCAAGACTTCCTGCTGCGCTTATCCCGCCAGAGGAGGAATCCGGCCCGACTTACGATGCCTATTTGCAGGCTCTTCGCATCCGACTCGCCGTAAATCCGCGGACGCGAGGTAAACCCCTCGCCACAGAGGAGGAGATTGAAAATGCAGTTGGACATTTGTCAGCGGAGGCAGATTCAATCGTCCGCAGCACAGCGAGCACGGTGTTTCTTAGCACGGCCCTAATGCAAAATGGCCGGCTCGATGGACTCATCGTCCTTTTCACTCAGATTCGAATGGTCGGGCGTATCGCCCGCATTTACGTCCAGCGTCCATCTCCTCGCGAGTTGGCGCGGCTCTATGCGAACGTCGCTGGCACAGCTTTCGTTGCCAGCGGGCTCGAATCCCTCGACCTGGGAGAAATGGTGGCGCCGCTTGCCGTTTCTGTGGTGCCGGCACTGAAAGGCGGGATTCCAGGCCTGAGCGGTATCTCAGCTCTTCTGGTCAGATGTGTTTCTAATGGCGCTGCAAACGCGTTTCTCACGCTGCGGGTGGGCGAAATCGCGCGACGCTACTGCGAGCTCACTTCACGATGTCCGCCCGAGCTTATCCGCAAATCTGCAACGGCTGCGGCGGTCCAGCATCTCGGTCGGATCGTGCGCGAAAACGGCGCGCTGGTTGTGAGGAAAATTTGGGAAAGTACTGGGCGCGCGCTAATCGACGGCGGCGTATCGAAAGCCGAAGATATTGCAGGCGCGACGCGCGATTTTATTGGCAGAATTTCACCCTGGCGGTTGAAAGAAGAAGACCCGGCCGTTCGTCCCTGAAGCTACGCGCCTCGCGTTCGCGTTGCCTGCGGCCTGGGCGCGAGATATGCTTGGCGGTGAAATCGTTTCATAGACTAATTGTCCTTCTGATCGTCGGGGTTGCCGCGAATGCCGTCGCGGTTCGTGCGGATTCCGCTTCCGGACTACGTGAGCGAAAGGTGGATGTCGGCGAAGGCGTATCGCTGCGGATAATCGAAGCCGGCCAGGCAGGCCCCGCGCCGACTCTAGTGTTTATTCCCGGCTGGAGCACGAGCGCCGATATTTGGCGACAACAAATCGATCGCTTTGCTCCAAATCACCGCGTGATCGCCTTCGATCCGCGCTCGCAGGGTCAATCGACGATTACAACAAGCGGCAACACGCCCGAGATGCGCGCACAGGATTTGCACAATTTGCTCGAACGGCTGGACGCGCCCCGTGCGGTGTTAATCGGTTGGTCTCAAGGAGTAGAGGATCTCACCGCTTATATCGAACGTTACGGCACGCACGATCTCGCCGGCCTCGTCTTGGTGGATGCGGCGGTCTCGGACGGCGCTGATGGCATCGCCGCCCGGCCGAAAGAGACGGCGGCGCAATTCAAGATGTTCGCCGTTTACCAGGCCCACCAGGAAGAATATTTCCGCGGTATGATGAGGGCCATTATCAGCAAACCGCAGCCCGAGCACGCGATCGATCGGCTCGTCATCACTGGGATGAAAACGCCGCCCAGCGTCGGAACGGCAATGCTGGTAGCGGATCTTTTCGGGGTGAACCGCATGGCTGCGTTGAAAAAGATTGATTGTCCGACTCTGATTATCGCATCTGCGAAATCGGGCGAACTGGCTCGTCAGCAGGCGGGCGCGAACCAGATTCCGCATGCGCGTTTTGAAAAGATCGAGGACGCTGCGCACGCGGTCTTCCTCGATCAGCCGGAGCGCTTTGACGAATTGCTCGAGAAATTTGTGAAAGAACTGACGACGGCTTCGGCGGGTTCAACGCCGTAGACAGCGAGCCAGGAAACATGGCGATTCCTTAAGGTGTCTTGGGCAAACGGGTGGATGCCTGGCCGAACACATAGCGCCAGCCACCTGGAGTACGAACATAGGTGTCGCTAAACCAAAGCTTATAGTCGAACGCTTTGCCGTCTTCGGTTCCTTTCGCCCACAATAGAGCGGTCACGACTGCCGTATCGCCCCAGACTCGCACTTTCTGGGCGCTATCCTCTTGATGTTCATAGACCACGCGCTTGCTGCGTGCTTGCTCCAGGAGATCAGCTTTTGTGTAGGTCTTGCCGAGACCTGTTACCAGCACGAAGTCATCAGCCAAAATACGATCCATCGTCGCGACATCGTTCGCTTTGACCGCTGCCTGGTATTCGGTATCGAGCGCAGCCACGGCCTTTCGTAATCGACCGAGGACCCAGCCCGGCTAATCGGTCCAGTCATAATGAGTATCCCAACCGCAAATGCCAAAGCGCGCGCATCGCAAAAGAGTGAAACCAAATCATCTCCGCGGTGTTCTGCCTTCTTCGGCGTCATGCAAGTCCACCCAGGTTTGAATACCGTCGCGATCGGCAAAACTTGATCGCCTCTTGGCCGCTCGCAGGTCGTCGCTGGCTTCATCCCGCCAGCCACGTTTGGTAAGAAATGCATTCCAGATTGAGATTTCCTCCTCGCTCGGGCGTCGGCCACGCGCGAAATAACAGTCCCACGTTGCTGTCCGGCATTTTTGTTTTTCTGGAGAGCGCACGCGTCCTTGCGTGCACCTTTAGGCATCTCGCCGAAAGACTATCAGTTACAAACAATTCGACAGGGATGCTGAATTGAACAGGCTGGAGGCGTGTGCTCCCTTTTCCCATGATCATCGAAATGCGCACTTACAAAATCAGACCTGGCAAGCGAACCGAATTTCTCGAAGTCCTTGAATCCAAAAGCGTCCCCGAGCACCAGAAAATCGGCATGAAAATCCTTGGCCCCTTTCTCTCGATTGAAGATGCGGACACGTTTTTTTGGATGCGGGCTTTTCCCGATCTCAAAAGCCGGGAAAAAATGAGGGATCAATTCTATGAAGGAAAACTTTGGAAGGAGGAGCTCGAACACAAGCTAATGCCGATCCTCGAGAAATACGACGTGGTCGTGGTGGAAGCTAAAGAAGGCCTTGGCGATTGGCGCTAAACCGGAGCCCGAACCTAACCACAACAAAACGGTCGTGGCGTTCTCCCTTCTTCAACGTCGTGCAGGTCCACCCAGGTCTGGATGTTATCGCGATCTTCCAATCCTTCCCGTTTTTTTGCCGCCTTCAAGTCAGCGCTTGCTTCATCGCGCCAACCGCGTTTTAGCAGAAACGCATTCCAAATTTTAATTTCCTCCTCACTCGGTTTCCGCCCGCGCTTGAAACACCATTCGAGAATCTCCTCGTCGGATCCGCCTTTTAACGTTCGATCGACAAGTTCGTTGTAGTCGACTCCGAGAAATCTCGTGCAACGCGCGTCGAACATCGTTGGGTCGTCGTCCACGCCGACAAAATAATCCGGGGGCAATTCGCCTCGCGCTTTTAATCTGATCTTGTCCAGCATCCGGGCAAAATAGACTAGGCCTTTCGTCTCGACGCGATCGCTAACCGGCGTTTGCATTTTCATATCAGTCTCTGGCCGTATTATAAAGTGTCAACAGTCCACTCAGGTCGAAATGGCCAGACCACTTTGGCTGGAGCTTGCGGTTACCAGCACTTGGCTTAATGAGCACAATCCAAACGTGAAAAGAGCTTCAGCTAAAAAACTCGGTAGGAAGCAGCGGCGTCGCCATTCGATCATGGCTTTTGAAATGATTCGGCTCGATCGCGCTGCCGCCGAACCGCTTCATCAACAACTTTACCGCCAAATTCGCGATGAACTGGTTTCGGGAAGCTTCAACGGCAGCTCTTCCCGACTCCCCTCTTCCAGGGCACTCGCGGCAGACTTGGGAATCTCAAGATTCACCGTCGATCTTGCGTTTTCGAAGCTTCATAACGAGGGCTACCTTCAGTCCAGGATCGGATCGGGCACGTTCGTCGCGGATTCTCTTCCCGAAACTTTTTTGAGTCCGCGCAGGCCAAACATAGAACGGTTAGTTGAAAGTCCGCCCCGCCTTTCTGATCGCGTTAGAAATATTCCGGACAAACGGACCGGAAAACAGTTTGATTTCGGGATCGCCGGCGCGCCCGGTGTCTCTTTTGTCCCTGCTGTCGCGGCGCTTGACGAATTTCCGATCGCAATATGGGAGCGACTTAGAGCGCAAGTCCTCGCAAAAAAGGGAGCGCATCTGCTCCAGTATGCATCAAGCCGTGGCGACCCCGACCTGCGCAAGGCACTCGCAACTTATTTGTGCGATTACAGAGGTGCGCGCTGTCATCCAAATCAGATCATCATCACCGCCGGAACGCAGCAGGCAATGATGATCAGCGCGATGGCCCTGGTAAATCGGGGTGAGGTGGCGTGGATCGAAGATCCGGGATTTTATCAGGCTCGCCGAGCCTTTGGCTTCGCCGGCGCGACCGTCGTTCCCAGACCTGTTGACCGGGAAGGAATCATGATCGCGCGGCCGTCGAAAGAACGCTCGCCAAAAATAATTTACGTGACGCCTTCCCATCAATTTCCGCTCGGCATGACGATGAGTCTCGCGCGAAGGACGGCTCTGATTGATTTCGCGCGCACGTGCGACGCTTACATTTTCGAGGACGATCACAATTCGGAATTTCGTTATACCGGTCCCCCACTTCCATGTTTGCAGGGACTCGATAACTCCGGGCGCGTCATCTACGCCGGCACCATGAGCAAGATCCTCTACCCATCCTTGCGCCTGGGTTACATCCTCGCACCTGAGCAATTGGTCGAACCGATAATCAAGATTCGCGCTGTGATGGATCAACATTCACCCGCGATCGATCAGGCGACACTGGCTAGATTTCTCACCGAGGGATTTTTCCTGAGTCACATAAAGCGGATGCGGAAATTATATTCTGACCGAAGAGAATTCTTTATCGAACAATTCAACAATCTGTTAAGTAAGCACTTTATTCTAGAAATCCCGGAAGCTGGGCTACACTTCGTCGCGTGGTTACGCCGGAAGGCAGATTTACCCGTCATCACCCGCGTTTGCGCAGAAATCGGTATCAGACCGAGCCCGCTATCGTCATGCTTTATTAAGCCCGAGCTAGACCCTGCACTCACTTTCGGGTTTGCTGCCTGGACACGTGCACAAATTCGCGAAGGTCTTACCAAGCTCGCGTCGGCGCTTAATTCAAAATTGAATTAAGTATTTTCGGCCATTCGCGCCATTTCTCGGCAGCCGCTCTTTTACGAGCCGCCGTCAATCGTTCCGCTATGCTGAGCCCTGCGAAGAATCACTGATTGTCTCACTGGATTCGTTAATCGAACCGTGAATTAGAAATAAAAATGGCTTGTACGAAAGGTGCGAAGTGGCTCTGGTAGCAACTTAGAGCCAGTCCCTAAAGTGTTGTCACAAAAATTCAACAAAGGAGACAAACATGACAACACAACTAAAAACCAAAAGAACCAGCCAAATTCTTGTCGCTATTCTGATCGCGGTCTGCTGCGGAGCGGCTCTAGCACAGGCACAGGCACCGGCGAAGCCAAAGACGCAATACCACGTATCCACCCTCCCTTCACTCGGCGGAACGAGTAGCGGGGGAAACAGCATTAATGACCAGAGCTGGGCGGCAGGCTATTCCAGACTGCCGGATAGGAACCGGCACGCTACGCTGTGGCGAAACGGCGTGCTCTCCAACCTCGGCACACTTGGCGGACCAAACAGCAGTGTCACATGGAACGTGAAAAATACGGCGGGAATCATCGTGGGTATTTCCCAAACTGCCGACCCGCAGCTGCTCGGCGAGAGCTGGAGTAGCGCGGCTTTCTACAGTACGCCTAACAACGTCGGCTATATCAACCTCGGGTTCGTTTGGCAACAGGGCCAGATGAGGGGACTGCCCAATTTTCCCGGAGGAAATAATGGCTTTGCCACCGGAGCCAACAATTTGGGTCAGGTGGTGGGGTGGGCGGAGAATGGCGTTCATGACACCACGTGTTGCTGCACCCAAGTCCTCCAGTTTCGCCCAGCCATGTGGACTCTGGGGCCCGATCAGATCCACGAACTCCCTCTCATCCCCGGCGACACCTCCGGCGCCGCCACGGCGATCAATGACAATGGTCAAATCGTGGGCATTTCGGGTATCTGCGATCAGGCCGTTGGAAGACATACGGCCAAGCACGCGGTGCTTTGGGAAAACGGTGGAGTGACTGACATTGGCAACCTTGGGGCTCAGTGGTGGAACACCCCGACGGCGATCAATCAACACGGCGATGTCGTTGGGTTCGCCGGCGACCCCGCTTTTGTTGAGGGCAACATATTGCACGCTTTTATCTGGACTAAGGACAACGGCATCAAAGCTCTCAAACCGTTGCGGGGGCGTGTACCGCAACATGTAGACAGTGAGGCCTACGGTATTAACGAAGCCGGCCAGGTAGTCGGTGTCTCATGCGACGCGGAGCAGAATGATTGTCGTGCCGTTATTTGGGATCACGGTGTCTACCCCACAGACCTCAACGATCTCAAAGGCGACTATTCTGCCTTTCTCGCACTCGCGAAAGACATAAATAACAAGGGAGAGATTACGGGTAGAGCTGTCGACCCAATTACGGGCGTTTTAACGGCGTATTTGGCGGTACCGGTACAATAGGAATGCATGAAATAATAACGAAGCCGCTTCGTCAGCGGGGCACTGGTATTATCATTGTGCTAAAGCACAATAGGACCGACTTTGCAGTAGCTGAGATTCGAATGGCCAGGCGGAGCAGCCATGCGCCTTCTCAATCAAGAGCCTTCGACTTGACGGTTATTGCCTGCGCTGTTCGCAGCGTATCGCACTGCGCTTCCACCAAATAAGGACCAGAACTCCATACATCGTAAGCGGTTTACATGTTGAGTTGAAATAAGGTTCGGCGAAACCGAATACCATGCGCTCGCCACGGGACGAGTCCGTCCAATTTGCGGACGAGGCGTGCGCTTCGGGTCGTACCCAAGGATGTCGTTCACCCATTCGACTGGGCTCAGGGCAGGACTTTCCGTTGCTCTTCCGGTGTCGATCTGATCAAAAACGCATCGCGCGTTCCTATTCTTTTGGCGATAACGCGCTGATTTGATCCGACGGCATTATTTTCAGGCTGATTCCTTTTCTGAACGTGGTATCATGATTGCCGATATCGTCCGAGTGTGGGTTACAGGCTATGAAACCGACGAGTCCCTTCGGTGCTGGCAAGAAGCGGTTTCCGCAGACGGATTACTTCTTTCATTCGGGCTTCGGCGAATGGCACGGCTATTCCTCGCCTTACGACGGAGAGGACAGATCCGAATTCCGGAATTTTTATAATTTGGGGCGTGAATTCCGGATTGAAGCGGCGCGGGAACGCGCCAGGGAGATGGCAGTGTTTGCTCTGGTCGTCCTGGCCTCAGCGTGGCCGGTGATCTACATGGCAGTGACGGTCGTTAAATTGCTAAGCAAGGGACGGCCGTTGCAGTAATTGCACCGGTGCGTTGTGGTTTTGCCTGCCGCAGAACTGCCGGAAAAAAGATCTCGGGAATACTACCCAGATCACTCACAGACGAATTGTCGATTTCTGCGCCCTTATCGTTTGGGCCAGAGAAACTCGTCGCGATATTGTGGCGTTTCCTCAGGGGCGAAACCGTGGCGCGTGATGTTTTCGGTAACGACGCGCGGCAATAGAAATTGCAGGAGATAATCTTCGCCGCCGGCTTTGGTGCCGCCCCCGCTCATCTTGAATCCGCCAAAAGGATGTCGTCCCACAATGGCCCCTGTGCAGGAGCGATTGATGTAAACATTGCCGGCTTCCAATTGCGCTTTTACGCGCTCGATGTTGGCCGGGCTGCGTGAGAAAAAGCCGCCAGTCAGCGCATAATCGGTGTCGTTTGCCACTTCAATCGCTTCATCGAGGTCGCGCACTTTCAGGACGCTAAGCACCGGTCCGAAAATCTCTTCGCACGCGATGCGCACGGTCGGCTTTACGTCGGCGAAAATTGTCGGCGGAATAAAATAACCGTGCGGCGGCACTTCCTTCGCTTGATAGGCGAGCGTGGCCTCGCCCTTGCCGGTTTCGATATAATCTAAAATGCGCCGGTAAGCGGCTTCATCGATCACTGGCCCGACCATGATGCCCGGCTCTTCGGGGTTACCAACGCGCAGACTTGCCGCGGCCGGGATCAACCGCTCCATCACGCGATCGTAATTTTCTTCCAAGAGAATGAGGCGTGAAAGGGCCGAACACTTCTGTCCCTGGTAACCAAACGCCGAATAAATCGAATAACCAATCGCTTCGTCGAGATCCGCATCGGAATCGACAATCATCGCGTTTTTGCCACCCATTTCGCAGACGACGCGCTTCAGCTCGCGCTGACCGGAACGGGTAATACCGGCGGACTCCCAAATCTTTAATCCGACTTCGCGCGAGCCAGTGAACGCGATAAGATCGACATCTTTATGGTCTACCAGGTGCGCCCCAATCACCGAGCCGTGACCTGATAGAAAATTCAGAACGCCAGGCGGCACGCCTGCTTCCTCGAAAATCTGCATCAGCATCGCGCCGCAGATGATGCATTGCTCGGATGGCTTCATGATCACGGTGTTGCCCGTGACCAGTGCGGCCGAAACCATTCCGCACAGGATCGCGATCGGAAAATTCCACGGCGCGATGACCAGCGCGACACCGCGTGGCCAGTAATGATGATAACTTTCCTCGCCGGGAACGTGCTGTGTGAGTCGCGGACGCCCGAGGCGCCGCATTTGCGCTGCGTAAAAGCGGCAAAAATCCATCGCTTCCCGGATGTCGCCGTCGGCTTCAGCCCACGGTTTGCCGACCTCAAAGACTTCGACTGCGGAGAGTTCGTAGCGCCTGCGTTCCAGAATCCCCGCGGCGCGTTCAAGCAAGCGCGCACGCTCTTCAAAAGGCGTCCGGCTCCATTTTCCAAATGCCGCGCGCGCAGTTTTGACGGCGCGCTCCGCTTCCGGAATTCCCCCTTCCGGGACGTACCCGACAATCTCTTTCGGCGCGCTGGGATTAACCGATGGCGTCAGTTTATCAGTCCAAACTTTTTCGCCGCCAAGAACGAGAGGATATTTTTCACCGAAGCGGCTGCGCACTTCACGTAGCGCCGCGCGCATTTTGTCCTGGCTCTCTTTGTAAACGAAGTTCACGAGTGGCGAGTTTTGGTAAATATCGCCGGACGCGGTGTCAAGGGAAGCGTCATTTTTGTGATGTGAATCCCCATTTGCGGCCGAGGCCGTCGATCCGGGCCCATTTCGCCTGAGCAGCTCCCTTGGATCGCGCAGCAATTCTTCCGCGGAAACGTTCTCGGCAAATTTTGCGCGCAGAAATCCTTCGTTTGAAGTATTTTCGAGCAAACGGCGGACGAGATAGGACATTCCTGGAAGCAGTTCGCCCACCGGGCAATATTCGCGGACGCGATAACCCATTTCCACGAGCGCCCGCTTGATCGGTCCAGCCATGCCATAGAGGAGTTGAAACTCAAAGCGGCTGCGATCGATTCCAAGTTCACCCGCCAGCGCCTGTGCATAAGCGATGCTGCGAACATTGTGCGATCCGAACGCGGCGGTAACGATCGATTCGTTTTCGAGGAGCAACTGCGTGAGGGCTTCGAAGTTCACGTCGCTCTCCTGCTTCTGGAAATAAACCGGACAATCCCAGCCGTTCTGGCGCGATTTTATTGTCTCGTAATCCCAGTACGCGCCTTTCACCAACCGCACGGCGAAACGCGTGCCGCGCGCGCGACCCCATTCGATCAAATCGCGCAAATCGACTTCGGAGTCCCGCAAATACGCCTGGATGACGATGCCGGCATGCGGCCAATCTTTGAACTCCTTTTCACTGAAGATGGTTTTGAAAAGTTCGAGCGTCGTATTTTTGTGCGCGTAACTTTCCATGTCGAAATTGATGAAGGCGCCGAGTTCGCGCGCACGGCGCAAAATCGGTCGCAGCTTCGGCGCAAGGTGCGCAATCGCGCCGGCGGGATCGGCCGGATTCATTTGCGAATAGAGCGCGGAAATCTTAACAGAAACATTTACAACCGGGAAAAGCTCTGAATTCTTGCCGAGCGGATCGCTCCAGCCTCGTGTGTCGCGCGCGAGGGTCTCCAACAAATCAAGACAACGCGCCGCGTATTCGTCGGTCTCCGCTTCGCTGACGACGGCTTCTCCTAAAAGATCGACAGTGAAGCCGATTTTCTGTGCGCGGCGCTTGCGCAAGGCTTTCATCAAATCATTGGGATTTTTTCCGGCGATGAATTGGCTAGCCATTCCAGAAACATTCCAGCGCAGGACGGGGCCGCTTATCCACGGAACCATGCGCGCCAGACGAACACCAGTGTGGATAAACGGCGTGAAGCCGTCCCGCATATCGGTGAAATATTCCTCGAGGTGCTCGACAATGTCGCTCGATCTGCGAAGCGACGGGAGGACATCGACAAAGCGAAACAGCTGCCCTTTGAACTGCTCGTCACGCATCGAGAGCGCCATCATCCGCTGATAAAAGCCGGCCTTACTAAAAAGCGATTCAGGGTGTTGATCAACGAGCTCAAAAATGCGCGAGCCGCGCTGCTCAATCTCGCTTTGGAGCGACGTCATCGGCGAAAACTAGTCTGCCGTTATGCGTTAGGCAAAGCGGAAGGAGATTATCGCCTAGGCTTCAAATAATTTTGCTGTTGGGCACGCTCACTTTCCCATCCGTATTCGAAGTAATAAGTGAGACGGTTGCACATGATTTGGGAACAAGTGGAGGGGATTTGCCTGGCGGACTCCGGAGGCCCAGGGCTCGGGTCTGTCAGGCAATCTCTTTTCTGGAGCGGTCGGCTTGCTTGGCAGCGTTGAGCCTGTTGCCGATTGATCGCGAACAAAAACTCGCGTAGCAAACAAACCAGATGACTCCTGATGCAGGCCGCTACGAATTTGCTAGTGACAACACTGCGGCGATTTGTCCAGAGGCTTGGGCAGCCTTGGAAGAGGCGAACGCAGACACTGCAGCATCGTACGGCGAGGATCGCTGGACGGCACGCGTGTGTGAGCGCATTCGCGAAATCTTCGAGACCGATTGCAACGTCTATTTCGTGTTCAACGGCACGGCAGCGAACGCGTTGGCGCTTGCGCAGCTTTGCCAATCGTTCCACAGCATTATCTGTCACGAGTATTCCCATATTCAGACCGACGAATGTGGTGCGCCGGAATTTTTCACGAAAGGATCGAAGCTGCTCCTAGTTGGGGGCGCAAATGGCAAGATCGCCATCGGCCATGCAGAAAAGATAATTGCACGCCAGAACGAGTTGCATTCGCACAAGCCTCGCGCGATCAGCATTGCCCAGGCGACGGAGTTCGGAACGGTTTACACGCGCGACGAAATCGCGGCGATCGCCGAAGTTGCGCGTGTTCGTAAAATGTTTCTTCACATGGACGGCGCGCGCTTTGCCAATGCAATCGCATCGCTCAATTGCCCGCCTAAAGCGATCACATGGGAAGTTGGGGTTGACGTTCTCTGTTTTGGCGGCACAAAAAATGGCACGGCTGCTGGCGAACTTGTCATCTTTTTTAAGAAGGAGCTTTCGCGCGAGTTCGATTATCGAGTGAAACAAGCGGGGCAGCTCGGCTCCAAAATGCGTTTTCTAGCTGCGCCGTGGCTTGGACTTCTAACAGATGGCGTGTGGCTACGGAACGCCCAACGCGCCAATCGCGCGGCACGTCATCTTGCAAAGCGTCTAGAAGTCGAGGCAAAGATGGACATCGTATTTCCGGTGGACACAAATGCAGTTTTTGTGCGGATGGATGAGCAACTCGTGCGCGATCTCCACACGCGCGGCTGGCATTTTTACAAATTCGTGGAGCCCGATGTTTGCCGCCTGATGTGTTCTTGGTCTACGACCGACCAGGACATCTCCGATTTCGTTGCTGATACCACGAAATCATTGAACGGATAGCGATCGCGACGCATCTGTATGGGAAGCAGAATGAATGTGCCTGCGCGAACTTTCATATTTGCGGCGATTTTGGTTGCCGGTTGCGGAACGACCCGCGATGTCGCTGTTACGTCGTATCATGTGACTCGCGATGTCGCAGTGGGTTCATACCGGGTTGCCACCGCGCCGGCGCATTATGTGATGCGGCGGCGCGGCGACCAATCATCAGCGACTACGACGGCATCATCTGATGTTACGAACCCTGGTCAACTCGTTCCATCGCCAGAGTTGGCTTCGGCGTCGCGACAGCAGCCACGGCCTGAAAGCAACGAAGTCTCAAGCCCGTCATCGACCCCTGCTCCACGTGTGAGTCGCAAGGAAACCACGCAGGCAAAACCGAAACCGTCGGCGTCGTCGCACGCTTCCTCTCCACAAGGAGAATTTCCAACAGCCAAATCGGTTCCTGGCAAACCGGGGTACGTCGTGAGCCCGTTCGATTCGAGTGGGAGATATGTCGATGTAAGCGGCTACGTATCCGGCAGCAAAGTAAAGGATCCTTGGACCGATAAGATATTCATTGTTCCATAAGTTGTGGCGCTCCAGTTCGCCCGAGCTGCGCCCTGCCGGCGCTGATTGCCGCGAACATCGCCGAGTGCTACCTAGTAGAATGTTAACTGCGTTCCGACTTGCTGCGTACTTGCTGCGTACTCGATCGTTTGCTTGTCGCTCTTCGCTGTTGCGCCGCAGGGACAAGGCCAAACGTACCAGGGAAAAGAGCTCGTCAAAGCGGAGCTGCTAGCCGATACAAACGCGGTTGTTCCTGGGAAGCCTTTTACTGTCGGGTTGCTGCTCCGAATGGCTCCAGGTTGGCACACCTATTGGAAATTTTCCGGCGATGCTGGCCTTCCCACAGAATTGAAATGGAAATTGCCAGCGGGCTGGAAAGTCGGCGAAATCCAATGGCCGATTCCGCTGAAAACAATCGATCCTGGCGACATTCAGACCTATGGCTACGAAAATGAAGTCCTGCTGATGCAGGAAATTACCCCGCCGGCGAAGATCGACAATTCCTCAGTGGCACTTGCAGCCGACGCAAACTGGCTGGTGTGCGAAAGGATTTGCATTCCCGGCAGTGCGACCCTGCAGTTAGAGCTGCCAACATCGACAGCGAGCGAGCCGAAAAATAGCGACCTTTTTGCCCGCTTTCGCCGTTTGCTTCCGCAAAGCTGGCCGGAACCGAAAATTGCAACGGCAAATTGGACGCGAACGGGTTCCGATCTTCGGCTCGGCGTGAAGAGCGCAACCCTCCCGAATTATCCGAGCGCTGATTTTTATCCGTTGCCCCAAGGTGAAACAGTGGTTGGACACCCAAGGGTCGAATCACGCAGCACAAACGAAATCGTTTTTCGGGTGCCGATTGAATCGTCGGGCAAAAATTTATCCTCGATGCAGGGTCTTGTCGTCTTTTCCCAGCGCCCCAACGGGAACGATCGCGGGGCGTGGCAAATTCCCCCGTCCACGATTGCATCCGCTAGCTCTGCTCCGGCGCGCGGGGTTTTTACTTTTCTCTTCTTCGGCTTTCTGGGGGGAATCATTTTGAATTTGATGCCGTGCGTTTTGCCGGTCATTTCGCTCAAAATTTTCGGATTCATTCAGCACGCGGGGCAAAGCCGGCAGAAAATTTTGCGTAGCGGGATCGCTTTTACCGGAGGTATCTTTGCGTGGTTCATCGGTTTGGCGGTGCTCTTAATCGTGCTGAAAGCTGCCGGCCACCAGGTAACGTGGGGCGGCTTTCAGTTCACGAATCCTTATTTTGTTCTCTCTTTGAGCGTGATCGTTCTCGTCTTTGCGCTCGATTTGTTCGGTGTGTTTGAAATTGCATTGCCCCAGCCTGTCGCGCGCGGATTGCTTGGCTGGACGGGCCTTGCAGGCGACGCCGGCTCGTTTTTCCAGGGGCTTTTCGCAACCGTCCTCGCGACGCCGTGCACAGCGCCTTTTCTGGGGACGGCACTCGGCTTCGCCTTTTCCCAACCACCGGTAATTATATTGTCGATGTTCGTTGCGATTGCCGCTGGGATGAGCGCCCCCTATCTGCTGCTCTGCGCACATCCAGCCTGGCTGCGCTTCCTGCCAAAGCCGGGGCCATGGATGCTGCATGTGAAGCAATTCATGGGATTTCTGCTGCTGGCGACGTTGCTGTTTCTTCTTTACGTGCTTGGCGCTCAGCGCGGCTTGGAAGGAGCGATTTGGGCGAGCTGCTTTTTGCTGATCGTTAGCGTCGCCTGCTGGATGAAAGGCGCGTTCATTTTGCCAACAGCATCAGTCGCAAAGCGCACAGTAGTGCGCGTGCTCATGCTCGGGCTCGTGCTCGCGAGTGGCGTTTATTTCATCGGCGGGAAATTTTACTCTGCTAACATTGCTCCCGCCGATTCACGGCTCCGAGGCGACTGGCAGGCGTTCACGCCGGAGCGCCTGCAGGCAGAACTGGAGCAAGGCCGTTCTGTATTTGTCGATTTTACGGCCGCGTGGTGTCTCACTTGCAAATTCAATGAGGCCAATGTGCTCGAGAGCAGCGCTGTACGAGAGGCGTTTCAGCGTCATGCCATTGTAAAATTGAAAGCTGATTGGACTAACGGCGATCCGGTGATCACGAAACTATTGCAGCAATTTGGCCGGCCCGGCGTGCCACTGTACGTGCTTTATCCGGGAAAATCCGAAGAGCCGATCGTGTTCCCGGAATTGCTTACCAAGAGCGTCATCCTGGAGAAGCTCGAAACCACGTCCCGCGCGGTCGCTGCGCAATAATCATCTTAGGAAATGCCACGGATTTTTGTCAGCAGCGTGCTAGACGCGCCGGCGGAGGAGGTTTGGGCGATCGCGTGGTCCGCTTTGAAAATGTGGAGAACAAATTGTATTCCGCTAGATCCTTGCCAGAGTATTGCCTTAAGAAATTTGAACTATCTTAAACCCTGTCATTTCTAACCAATTTATGAACACAAAAACGATCCTAGTCAGTCTCACATCATTTATTGCCGGTGTGGTTTTCGCAGTTGATCCGCCTTCCGTTGGAAGCGCGGCTCCGGATTTTTCGCTCACGGACGCAAAGGGCAACACCCATTCGCTTTCGCAATACAAAGGCAAAACTGTCGTGCTCGAATGGTTTAATCCGGAATGCCCGTTCGTGAAAAAACATTACGGCAGCGGTAACATGCAAAAATTGCAGCAGGAATACACCGGCAAAGGCGTCGTATGGCTGACGATCGATTCCAATGCGCCCGGCACCGAGGGCAATCTAACGGCCGAGCAAGCAGAAAAAATCGTGACAGCATGGAAGACGCATCAAACCGCGCTCCTTCTTGATCCGGAAGGCAAAGCTGGCCGCGCTTATGGAGCGAAGAATACACCCAACATGGTCATAATTAATCCGGAAGGAAAAATCTCTTATGAGGGCGCGATCGACAGCAAGGCGACACCGAACCCGGCCGATATCCCAAACTCGACCAACTACGTCAAAGCCGCGCTGGACGAATCGCTCACCGGAAAACCGGTCTCGACTTCACAGACCAAACCGTACGGGTGCTCGGTGAAATACAAATCCTCATAAGCTGTAGCGGGCCCTCTCCTCAGCAATCTGAAAATCAAAAACGTCTTACCGAAAAGCGTGAAGCCCATCGCAAGATCGGCATCGGCGTTATTCGCACGAGAAACATACCGAGTTTCATGGCGAGACCGGGGATGACGAGCGGGCGGTCTGCTTCCAGTGCCGCAAGCGCATCGCGCACGACTTGTTCGACTGTGACCTGAAGAAATTCAGGACCGGGGCCAGGTTTCACTTTACGACCAGGGCGACTCGCGACTTCTTGGAATTCCGTGTGCACCGGGCCGGGACAAAGGGTGCAGACCCTCACACCGGTTCCGCGAAGTTCGGCACGGAGCGCTTCGGAGAAGCTGGTGACATACGCTTTTGTCGCGGCGTAAACAGCAAAGTCGGAGATCGGAAGAAAACCAGCGCACGAGCTGACGTTCAAAATGCCGCCGCGTTTTCTAGCGATCATTTGCGGAAGCAAGTGGCGAGTGAGCGAAGTAAGCGCGACCATATTTACCAGCATCATTTGCTCGTTGCGTCTGGAATCGCTAGTCGCGAACGGACCGCTATCGCCGAGACCCGCGTTGTTGACCAGAAGATCGACATCAATCTTTTCATGCTCAAACCACCCTTCCAATTCCTTCAGCTGCGCGAGATCGGCGACATCCGCTTTGCGAATGTGAACAGTGAGAATTGGATGCTGCTGCCTTAATTCATCGCGCAGCTGATTTAACCTTTCCTCGCGGCGCGCTACCAAAATGAGCGATCGCGCACGGCCGGCGAGTTGCCGAGCAAATTCGCGGCCGATCCCAGCCGAAGCGCCAGTGATCAGCGCACTACAACCGTCGAGTTTCATCTTTTTTTCGCTGTAGTGGCGGGCGTGCCGCCCGCGGAGGTTCGCGATTTGCAGCCGACACGGCTGCCTCTACAGATTCCAGGTCCCGTTTTGTGAGTGCGCGCCAATGACCGCGCGGCAAATCGCCGAGACGAATATTACCGATGCGAATACGGACGAGGCGTTTTACTTCGTAACCGATTTCGTGAAACATGCGACGAATTTGCCGATTAATTCCCTGGCGCAGGATGACGCGCAAATGCGTTGGCTTAATTGAATGAAGCCGCTCGATGCGCGCGCATTTTCCATCGAGAAAAATTCCTTTCGATAATTTTGCCACTAGCGCCGGATCCCACGGGCGATCAAGCGTCACTTCGTACTCCTTGTCGATTTTGTAGCGGGGGTGGGTGACCCGTTGGGCGAGAGCCCCGTCGTTTGTGAGAAGGATGAGGCCTTCGGTCTGCGCGTCGAGCCGCCCCACATTAGAGAGCCGCGAAAAATTTTTGGGTAGAAGATCGAAGATGGTATCGCGAGCGTGAACATCTTTTCGTGTCGAAACAAAACCCGGCGGTTTGTGCAACATGATGGTGAGCGGTGGATCGGCATGAACAAGTTTGCCATCCACTTTCACGTGATCGCGCGGAGCCGGCTGTGCGCTGAAGTTCGTGCAGACTTGGCCGTTGATGCTGACGCGGCCAGCGGCAATTAATTCATCGCAACGGCGGCGCGAGCCGACACCGGCCGCGGCGAGGAAGCGGTTGAGGCGCAAGGTGGAAGTTGCGAGGTTAAAAGAGTTGCATCGTTACAACGTACAGCCGTAATAACTTTGTAACTTTTGTAACTCTTTTAACGGTCCACTTTCGCGCACAGCGCGCTACGCCTCGGGCCGCGTTTTCGGAAGGCCGACGACTCTTTGGCCTTCCTTCCATTGGCCACGCTTTTTCAGTAGTTCGACGCGCTCGAAACGCTTCAGCACATTGCGTTTGGCGGCGATGGTACTGGCCCCTTTTAAACTGCGATGTTGCGACATAAATTTGCTCCGGCGCGAAAAGGAGCCGGCACATTAAGCCGCGACCCGACTTTTTCAACTGGATTACATCAGTCCGTTCCCTGAGATCGCGCACATCCCACGCGCGTCTCGGTGTCCTCCTGACCTGTGGACGTGCTAGCGTTGCGCGCCGCCGGTTTCACTCGCGTGAAAATTCGATGGTTCGCCCGCTATAATTGATTGCTCAGCACGACGTACGTCCCCGACGCCGCGACCTGATGATAAACGTGGAAGTGTTCGGTCAGTAACGTTTTCCAGTAACCGACGCGCCCTTGCTCAACAATCAGGTAAACAGCGTCAGTCCCGCGCCATTTCCGCAAAACAGCGTCCTCGGTCAGGAAAAGGTCGCTGGAGGATGTGCCTATCGGAGCCTCTTTTCGACGGTTTTGGTTAACAAGGAAAAATTTTCGGTTCAGGTAAAAAATGAGGCTGCTGCCGTCGTCGAGCGGTCCTTCAAAGACCGCCTCGCCGCTTCCATCCAACCGGGGATTTAAAAATCGGGCCACATCAGCGAGCGAGAAATAAGGCGCTGTTCGGGCGACTCCCTCCATCATGCTGAGTCCTCCGGGAATCATCGCCGCAGCTAAGGCGACGGCGGCCAGTTTCTCGCGTTGGTTGAAGATAAGATAAAGCGCGACCAGCGAGAGACAGATAAGCGAGACGCCGCTGATGGTGAGGATGGGACGAAAAAAAAGCCAGGTCGAAACCGGCATGTCCTGGAAGGCTTTCCATGCTGTCCAGCGCGCGTCCATGGCGCCCCAGTGCCCGTTCAGTGGGCGCGGGGCTTTTGAAACCAACAATGCCAGCCCGCAGCCCAGCACTCCGATAAAACCGACCGCGATCGCACCGGCGGCGCGGAAACCACCGGGGATCCGGTCCCAGGCGACCGCCGCCCAAAGCGCAAGCGCGCCCCACATGCTCATCGAATAATAGTCCTGGCGCTGCCCCAGAAAGAGCAGCGGAACGAAGATCACCCCCATCCAACAGATGGGCAGCGCATCGGGAAATTCGATCTCACGTGGCCGCAGCACGCGACGCCAGGCAAAAATCAAGCCCGGCAATAGCGCGATCGACCACGGGAACCACCAAGCCAAGTGCATCATCAAAAATTGGTAAGTGGCTATGCCTTTAAAATCATGCGTGGCATCGGTGAGTCCGCTCAAATGACCCAGCCATTCCGAGCTGACCAGATAACGAAAATAATCCGGAAAATGCCATTGCGCCCAGATATGCCACGGCGCGACGATCAAACAGAAGATCAGCAAGTACTCCCAGCGCAGGAGCGCGCGAAAGCGCATGCGTGCTTCTCGATAAAATACTGAGAGCAAAAGAAAAATCGCCACCGGATAAACGATCCCAAGCAAGCCTTTGGTCAGACAAGCGAACGCGGAACAGGCCCAGAATCCAGCGAACCAGCCGCGCCGGTAACGCCGCCGTTGATAACCGCAGAGACCGCACAGAATCGCGCCTGCAATGAGCGCACTGACGAGCGGCTCGGGCATAACGATGCGCGCTAGTAAAAATGTTCCGCAGAAACTGAGATAAATCAGACCGGCAAGGAAACCGTGCAAGTAATCGGTGAGCTTTTCACCAATCAAGAAAATCAGCGCAACTGAAACAACCACCGCAAGCGCAACCGGGAGTCGCGCGGCAGCAGCGCTCACGCCGAAAAGCTTGAATGAAAAAATGATGAGCCAGTAAAGTAACGGCGGCTTTTGCAGGCGCGGAACACTGTCATTGGTGGGCACGAGCCAGTGATGTGTCTCGACCATCTCACGGGCCGCGCCCGCGTATTGCCCTTCCGTTTGACTGTAGAGATCGCCCGAGCCGACGGTCGCCACGTGCAATAACGTTGCCAGCGCAATCAGAATAATAAGAAGAGCATGACGGGTCGGCGGCGGAGTGAGCGCTGGCGGCTCGAGAAGAGTCTCTTCTATACTAAGTGTGCGAGCGCCAGCGGTCATGGGCCACGGCTTTTTTTCCAGCTTTCTGGCAAACGCAGCAATTTTCCCGCCGGCATCTGGACCAGCGCGAGCGATCGGCGGCATTCAGCAATCAGCATATTGTCTTTCGGCCGGATGATGCGGAACGCGCACCAAAATCGTGCGCGTTCTAGTTGATCGAGCCAGCCCTCAACCACCAGGCGATCCCCGAGTTTGGCCGCACGGCGATAGTCGATCTCGTTATGGACGACGACCGGATATCTTTGCGTCTCGGCAATTTCTGCAAGGGCGAGACCGAGTTCTTCCGCGAGCAGCGTTCGGGCTATTTCAATGAAACGCAAATATGCGATGTTCGACACCACCCCACCGCAATCAGTATCGAAAAACATCACCTGCACTTCTGTGCGGATACGTGGCACGGCAGCGGGCATGATCAACATTCATCCCGAAAACCTTTTGTAAACAATGCCAATCGTTCGAGCATAGGCACCCTACGTGTGCGGCACTCGCGCTTCCAAACAGGCGACGCACTGCCTGGCGGATTCGCCGCGGGGAGTTCTACTCATGCCATCGGGCTGCGAACGTGCTCGGGGCGAGGGCCGATTCCGATGAAGCGGGCCGGAAGCTGGCGCAAGACCGGAAAACTCTTCAAGAGACGCGCGACGAAGGGCAGGGAGGATTTGCTTGACGTTTCACGACCAGTGACGACATGGCGATGGATGAAAGCTTGCATTCGTTGAATCAGCGCAGCCGGCCACTCTCGCCGCCGCTGGACTTTCTGAAGATCGACGATCGACACCGGCCCCTGTCGTAATTCTTCTGCGAGCAAATTTGCCGCGGCAACGGCGTCTTGAATAGCGAGATTAATTCCCACACCACCTGCAGGCGACATGGCGTGCGCAGCGTCGCCGATGCAAAGCAGTCCTTCGCGATACCACTTACGGAGTCGATTGATCTGCACCGTGAGCAGTCTAATTTTCGACCAATCGTCGAGCTCCGCGACGCGGCCACGTAGGAAATCTGCCATATTAACAAGCTCAGCGTGGAACCGCGAAAGACCGCGCGCTTTAATCAGATCGGACGCTCCTTTTGGGATCACGTAGCCACATTGCCAGTAATCGCCGCGATCGAGCAGGACGAGCAGTTTGCCGTGCTGGAAAAAACCGAGCCCTTGTTGCGGATCTTCCTCGTGTTTGGAGATTCGCATCCAAAGCACGTCGATCGGCACACCGAACTCCCTTACTTCGAAGCCAGCTCGCTCGCGTACCGTGGAACTGCGTCCATCCGTGCCAAAGACCAGATTGGCCAACACCTCGAGTTCGCCATCCGGTGTCTTGGCGCGCACACCGGCGACCCGATTGTTCTCGATGACCAAGTCGGTGACTTCGTGTTCCATGCGCAGTTCGAAACTCGGGAAACGCTTGGCACGGCTGGAAAGGAAATTCAGGAAATCCCATTGCGGCATGAAGGCGATGAATTTGCAGCGCGTCGGCAACCGCGAAAAGTCGGCGATTGGCACAGTGTGGCCGTTTATGACGCCGCATAGCTGGGCCAATTTTTGATGCGGCTGCTGAAGGAATTCCTCGAGCAAATTGAGCTCATGCATCAACTCGAGCGTGGATGGATGAATCGTGTCGCCCCGGAAATCGCGCAGGAAATCGGCGTGCTTTTCCAGCACAAGGACCTGCACGCCGGCGCGCGAGAGAAGGAAGCCGAGCATCATTCCGGCCGGGCCGCCGCCAACGACGACACAATGTGTTTGCAATTTCTCCGGCGATCTAACCACGAATAGAGACGACTGGATACGAATTCATAAAGCAATCATCTTCCACACGTTCCCCTCTACACTCGATCCTTTTCCCGCACTTGCGGGATCGAGGCGGGTTGCAGGATTGACATCACCGCGTCGACGATTTCCTGGACGCTGGCTGCTTTCATGCAGCGGAAATCGATCGGACATTTGCGCAGGAAGCACGGGCTGCATTCGACGTGATGTCGCACGACGATGTGGCGATCGCCGAGTGGGCCGGTGAGGCGCGGCTCGGTCGAACCAAAGATCGCGACCGTTGGCAAACCGAGCAAAGCTGCGAGATGCATTGTGCCGGTATCGTTCGTCAGCAGCAGATGGCACTGGCGCAGCTCATCGATCAATTGCTCAAGCGTGGTCTGCCCGATTCGATTTATGCAAGAGTCGCCAAGCGCAGTCGCGATCTGCTCGCCGATTGGCGCGTCGTCTTTCGTTCCGAACAAAACCCATTGCACGGGCGATCGTGTCGCGACTGCTGCAGCTGCCTCAGCGAACCGCTCCGGTAACCATCGTTTGGCCGGCCCGTATTCGGCGCCCGGGGAGAGACCGAGTTTGAGAAGGTGATGGTTGATAGTTGATCGTTCATTAGAACTAGCCGATTGAGCGTTGAGCGTTGAGCGTTGGGCGTTGAGCGTTTTTTTCTCCAGGGATTGTTCCGTTAACGCGCCACATTCCTGGGCGATGCGGAGATAACGAGCGGATTGATGTTCCAGCGGGCCGCGTCGCGGTGCCTCGGGGATGATTTGGTTGAGCAGCCAGCTACGCGAATGGCCGCGGTAACCAATGCGGCGCGGAATACCGCTGAGCCAGGATTCAAGGGCAACACGCAGCGAATTTGGGAAGAGAATGGCGGCGTCAAAGCTGGATCGCCGCCGGAGCGAGCAGACGGCCGCAAGGAGTGAATTGCCCGTGAGAGGAAAAATCACGTCCACTTCCGGAACCAGCCTCCACATCGCGGCGATCTTCGCTGGCGCAGCGATCGTGATGTGCGCATCGGGGCGGCCATTTTTGATCGCGCGGACTGCCGGCACGCTCATTACAGCGTCGCCGAGCCAGTTATTTGAGCGAATGAGAATTCGGAATGGCTTCAAATCTTGAGTCGAAAGGTTAGGCGGCAAATAGACGCCGCGTTTATATCGCACGAAAAGGAAATTGGGCTTCGGCGTTTTCCAGCGATTATGCACCCAAAACCAATCTTCCGGCGCGCGCCGGATTTGCTGTTCAATCACTTGATTTGCCTTTGCGGAAAGCGATCCCACCGATTCCTGGTTGTTTTCCAATGCTGGCGAAACAACGATCCGCCAGCGAGCGCACCCGCTCGTGTAGATCGCCACGCCAACTAGTGCTGCGCGGGTGCGTTTCGCCAGCAAGGCGGGGAGCGGTGACGTCGACGCAAGGCGGCCGAAGAATGGCACCCACACGCCGTGGTCGCCGGCGTGTTGATCGCTCAGAATCCCAACGGCGCCGCCGCCGCGAAGTAATCTAATTGCCTGGTCGAATCCTTCCTTGCGATCGAACATCTCGACTCCGGCGCGTCCGCGTACGCGACGCACGTGTTCATCGATGAAACGGTTGCCCAGCCTTTGATAGATGGTGCTGTTTCTAACGTAGCCGATATATTTCGGAAGGATGTGCGCGAATAACTCCCAATTTGCGAGATGGCTCAGGATTAGCACAATCGGATGGCCTGCGCGCAATTCTCGATGGATAAAGTCCAGGTTTTCCGCCTCAATTCGTACGGCCATTTTTTCCAGCGGCATGGCGGTGAGCTTGACACTGCACAAGAGATTCGCCCCCAGTCTCTGAAAATGGAGGCGCACAAGGCGACGCATTTCGCGCGGCGTTTTCTCACTTCCGAATGCGGTGGCAACATTGCGCTGTGCCAGGCGCCGATATTTTCCGAGAACAATCCACGCACACAACCCAAGACCTTCTCCGAAAACGAAGAGAAGCGGCAACGGCAGCATGTTGGCGATCGCCGATCCGGAGCGATAAAGAAGATAGACGATAAAATCGAGCATGCAGGATCGGTCGCGGGAGAGCGTGGCAGGGTAAATTTGCCTGCGCCTTGCTTCAACCAATATAATGTGCCCGGTGCTACGATCGCCTTTCCATTCTCTTCGTCCTGACTTCGCGCGCGTTATCTCGCGAAAGTTCGAACAGGGTCGGTTTCTTGTTATCGGGGCAGACCCTCAGAAACTTGAGCGGCAATTTACCGAAACGGGAAGGGAAGCTGTCGTTCTCGGATCTTCGAGCGATTTACCGACAAGACTTCGGGAGGCTGACGGCGAAGCACACTTTGAAATCGCGGTCTGGTTTTATCCGCCGGAAAAGAGTGACGATAATCGCTTGGCCGAAGAGCTCTCGCGTCGCGCGGGCGACATTGCGCTAATGCCAGGTGCAGGTGTGGACGTCACCAAACGGCGTCCCCAACTGGTAGAATGTTTTCGCCGATTCGGGTTGCTGCCTGATTACGGATGCGATCTGAGCGAGCTGGGGCCGGGAACGATACGCCTTCGGCGTCAGCCCGGCGAAAGTTCTGACGCGCTAATTCCATCAGTCGAAACCGCTCTTGCGAGGCTCAACATGCAGCTGACAGCTGCGCAGCGGATGCTCCAAATCCGGGAGTCCGAATTAGACGGGGCACATCGGCATATCGCCGCAATCGAGGAGAAATTGTTCAAATTAAAAGAATACCGGCGTGAGCTGAAATCATTAAAAGAGCAAAAACAGGTCCTGCGCAATTCCCCCGAGCGCAGGATCGGTCAGGTGTTGCTGGCGCCCTATCGCCTCCCGGAAAAACTTGTAAAAACAATCTTCAAAAAGTGGCATCCGCGCGCCGCGAAGCCCACGCGATCGGCCCCTCCAACTGAGTATCAGGAATGGTTCCAGCGGGACCGCGCAAGTGCAAGCGACCTAGACCGAATGCGACACGAGGCGCATACGTTTGCTTTTCAACCGCTAATTACCGTGATCACGCCTGTCTTTGATACGCCTGTGCAGCGGCTTAAAGAAGCTGTCGAATCAGTGGTTGCGCAGGCTTACGAAAACTGGGAGCTCCTCTTAATTGACGATGGATCGAGCGCTGCCGATTTACTCGACGCTTTGCCTGCTCTGGCTGCACGCGACCGCCGCGTCACCGTCGGAAAAGTCGGGAAACACGCAGGCATTTCTGCCGCTTCGAATCAAGGACTCGCGCTCGCTCGGGGCGAATGGGTTAGCTTTCTCGATCACGACGACGTAATCGAACCGGACGCGCTTTTTCAATTTGCGAAGCTTTTGCAGACGCATCGCGATGCCGAAATGATTTATTCGGACGAAGATAAACTGACGGAAGCTGGGTATGAGGCACCCTTGTTCAAGCCTGATTGGTCGCCCGATTTTTTTCTGTCCTACAATTACGTTGGCCATTTAACGGCGGTGCGACGCGAGATTGTCCAGAGGGTCGGCCGATTCCGTTCAGAATTCGATAGCGCGCAGGATTACGACCTTTTTCTTCGTATCGCCGAGCGGACCAACCGGATTCATCATATTCCGAGGGTGCTGTATCATTGGCGGCGTAGCGCAGACTCCAGCGCGATCAGTGTTCGACAAAAACCCGGACAACTCGACGCGTCGCGTCGCGCCATTGAAGATCACCTGAAGCGTCACGACGAGCGCGCCCATGTCGCAGTGGATTGGCGCACCCACGCCTTTTGCATCAGGCGCGAGCTCTTGGAGGCGAGGAAAATTTCAATCATCATTCCGAGCTGGCGCGACTCGGAGTCGCTCCAGCGCTGCATCGAAAGCCTGGCGAGCAAGACGACCTACCCGACCTACGAGATAGTCATTGTCCAAGGGGACACCCAATCCTCCAACGCGTATCATTACTTCTCAGGTTTGCCACATCGTGTGCTCCGCTTGTCAGGTACATCCAACGTCTCCGTGCTTAAGAATTTCGCTGTTAGACAGACGGATTGCTCCTGGCTTCTTTTCCTGGACGGCAATATCGAGTTGATCGAAACGGATTGGTTAACGATCATGGCCGAGCATATCCAGCGGCCGGAAGTTGGCGCGGTTGGGCCGCGGTTGCTGAATCCGAATGACACGATTGAGCACGCCGGGATTGTTCTTGGCGTCAATGGAATCGCGCAGCCGGCTTTTCGCGGTTTTCCGTCAGAACATCCGGGGGCAAATCGCCAGTTACAAGTGACTCGCAACTGCAGCGCAGTGTCAGGCGCGTGCATGCTGATGCGCCGCGACGTTTTTCAAGAAGTGGGCGGATTTGATGAAGGTCTACCGGATTCGCTTGCCGATATCGATCTTTGTCTCAAAATGCAGCGGGCAGGTTATCTGATCGTTTACACTCCTTTTGCAAAACTTTACTGGCACGAACCGCACCATGATAAGATCGATCCGCCCGGCGAGGCGATTATGCGGGAACGCTGGTCTCGCGTTTTGCAGCGGGATCCTTATTACAATCCAAACCTTTCTCGCGAAGACGCCGATTTCTCGTTAGGCAAGTGAGCGGTTTAAAAAGTCGACATGAATAAAGGCGAAACGAGTTTGTGGGCGGGCTTGAGTGATGCGGCGCGAGATGCACTGACTGCACGCGATTATAAAGCTGGCTCTTTCGCGCAACAAGTCGCGCACTCCGGGGTCGATGCGGGCCAGCTGGCCGCAGCAGACCGATCCAAACCTGAAATAAAACGCGTTTGGATTCCAGGTGTGGAGATTTTTTCTCGCGCAATCCATCCGCAGCGTCACCGCGGAGTTTTTGGTGAATTTGTGCGGCGTGACGAGGGAATTCTGGCCGAGATTGGTCTTTGGCCGAAGCAATGGTCGGCCGCGCGCATGCTTGCGCATAGCGCAAAAGGATTTCACGTGCATCCGCCGAGCATTCCGCCCGATATGACTGCAGAGAAATGGTTGCGACGTTTGTTCATACGCCGACCACAAAATTATTCCTTCCGTCGCTATGATAACGAGCAGTGGGATGTAATGTTTTTCCTGCAGGGACGCGCGGAGATGATTCTGTGCGATGTCCGTGCCGGATTTCCCAAGCGCATGATGCGTTTCTTTATCGATGGCGATAATCATCGCAGTAACAACAATGTCGGCGTGGTCGTGCCGCCGGGCGTGGCACACGCCATTCGCGCGGAAAGCTCAGAAGACGTGATCATGGTTTACGGGACGAGCACGATTTTCCATCCCGAGTTCGAAGGACGAATCGCGAGCGAAATCGAAACCGCGCAGCTCCCCGACTCGTGGCAGAGGTTTCTCTCTTTGTAGCGGCGCTCTGTGAGCACCGAGCTATTAATGCCATGGTCATCCCGACAAGTCGGGACAGCATTGGATGAAGCGGCAATTTGATCCGGCTGTTTTGGAAATGATGGATCGGCCTCAGCCGGTTTCGGCCGAGTTGGAGCGCGACCTGAAACACATTCGGCAGCTCAATCGTTGGTTCGGCAGTTATCGCCTTGTTCTTCATTTTGTGCGCCGCTGGATCACCCCTGATGCTCGTATGCGCATTATCGATCTTGCTACCGGGTCGGGCGATATTCCGCGATTGGTTGTAGACTATGCACGAAGAATTGGCGCGAAAATTGAGGTCAGGGCCTTAGACCGACAATCGGCTACACTGGAGATTGCGAGGACACTGAGTGCTGGTTACCGGGAAATTTCCTATTTCGAAGCGAACGTCTTGGAATTTCAGCCAGCAGATTGCTATGACATCGTGCTCTGCTCACTCGTACTCCATCATTTTAGTGATGAAGATGCTGTAACAGTGCTTCGACGTTGCAGCGAGCTGTCCCGAAAATTTGTTCTCGTTGCTGATCTGCGACGCGGATTTCTTGCAACCACCGGTGTGCATCTTTTGACCGCGCTGATCTTTCACGAGCCAATGACGCGCTACGACGCCCGCCTTTCCGCCGCGCGTGCATTTTCGTTCAAGGAACTCGATAAACTAGCGCGACAAGCCGGCTGGCAAGATTTCGGGCACAAGAAATTTCGGTTTGCGCGGCAGGCAATCTGGCTCGAATGAGATTGAAGGTGCGACACCGTCTTCGGTGCAACAGGGACGTGAAAAATCCTTGAGGTTCGCCTATGAAAGCATGCTCAAATTAACCAGTTAAGGAGATGCGTATTCTATGCCGCTCTTAAAACCAGACCCGACGTTTTACCCGTCGCCGCGGTTGGCGATGGAGGCTCCGCCAGAAAAGCATGCGTTTGTGGCGGCGCTTAATCCGCCCGGTAGTAAGCTTAACGACGCGATACTAGTTGTGGATCTCGATCCGGGGTCACGCACCTACGGCCAGCGCGTGGGCCAGGTGACCTTGCCGAAGTTCGGCGATGAGCTGCACCATTTCGGCTGGAATGCGTGCAGCTCGGCCCTTTGCCCGTACGCGCCGCATCCGCACGTCGAGCGCCGTTACCTGGTTGTACCTGGGTTGCGCTCGTCGCGCATGCATATCATCGACATAAAGCCGAATCCGCGAGAACCAAAGATAGTCAAAGTGATCGAGCCGGAAGAGGTTTTTGGGCGCGCCCATTATTCGCGTCCGCACACGATTCACTGTGGGCCGGAAGGCATTTACGTCAGCGCCCTTGGAGCCCCCAATGGGGACGGTCCAGGCGGTATTTTCATGCTCGATTGCGAGACGTTCGACATCCTAGGCCAGTGGGAGATGGACCGGGGCCCGCAATTTCTTCAGTATGATTTCTGGTGGCATTTGGGATTCGACACGCTGCTCACCAGCGAGTGGGGCACGCCGAACATGATTGAGAGCGGACTGCAGCCCGACTTACTGCTCAGCAGCAAATACGGACATCAAATGCACGTTTGGGACCTGCGCCGCCGACGCCATGTTCAGGCGCTCGATTTAGGCAAGGAGCAACAAATGGTCCTCGAGATGCGCCCAGCGCACAACCCGACCAAAGCGTACGGCTTCGCCTGCGTCGTTGTTTCGCTCAAGGATCTGTCTGCATCCGTCTGGCTCTGGCACCGCGATAATGGAGCGTGGGATCTAAAGAAAGTGATCGAAATTCCAGCTGAACCGGCTGAGCCGGAGAAGCTGCCGCCAATACTCAAAGATTTTAAAGCAGTGCCACCGCTGGTGACGGACATCGATCTCTCCCTAGACGATAAGTTCCTGTACATCTCCTGCTGGGGAACGGGGGAGCTGTTGCAGTACGATGTCTCTGATCCGTTTAATCCGAAGAAGAGCGGCTCGGTGCGTATCGGTGGCATCGTCAATCGTACGCCGCATCCGAAGAATTCGAACCGGCCGCTAGCCGGTGGCCCGCAAATGGTGGAAGTGAGTCGCGACGGCAAACGGGTTTATTTCACGAACTCACTTTACTCCGCGTGGGACGAGCAATTTTATCCCGACGGTGTGGGTAGTTGGATGGTTAAACTGGCGGCTGACGCACAAGGCGGCATCACCTTCGACGAAAACTTCTTCGTCGAGAGCAGCGATTATCGGGTTCACCAGATTCGCCTCGAAGGCGGCGATTCCTCGAGCGATTCCTTCTGTTTTCCGTGAGCGACCTGTGGCCCTGGCTGACGCTGTTCGGGCTAGGCGCTTTTCACGGGATCAATCCAGCCATGGGATGGTTGTTCGCTGTTGGACTCGGATTGCAGGAACAGAAGCGCATAGCAGTCCTTCGCGCGCTGCCGCCGATCGCTCTCGGACACGCGCTTTCCATCGGGATCATCATCGCCGCGGTTCTCCTGGCTCGGGTTAGCGTGCAACTATTCGCTTTAAGAATTGCTGCTGCAACGATCCTATTTGCTTTTGGATTGTATCGCCTCTTTCGCTCACGTCACCCGAAATGGGTAGGCATGCGGGTTGGTTTCGGCGATTTAACTCTTTGGTCTTTTGTGATGGCATCGGCCCATGGCGCGGGTTTAATGTTAATCCCGTTATTTCTTAAACCAGCCCCACAGACGCTTGCACCACACACGGGTCCAATGGCCTTGCACATGCACCCGACCTGTGGCCTCGAATTCGCTAACTTCAGTACGCCTTCTCTGCTGACGAGCTCAATTGCCATCCATACCTTGGGCTATCTTCTGGTAACTGGCCTCGTGGCAATCTTGGTTTACGAAAAACTCGGAGTCGGCATCTTGCGCTGCGCTTGGTTCAACGTCGATTTGTTTTGGATGCTCGCGCTGATGGTCACTGGTGTACTGATCCTGTTCCTTTGATTCTGGGGCTCGTGTGGCCCAGATACATTTCGTAATTCGCGGATTACAGGCGATTGGGTAATGCTGGCTGCGTGAGAATTCTCACAACTGTCGTCAGCGCTCAGTCCCAGGCAAAAAGCGGGCCTCGTGTGCTCGTGCCAACGATGGGAGCCCTGCACAAAGCGCATGGAGAACTGATTCGGGTTGCCCGTGAGCAGGCCGGAACAGGTGGCGAAGTGGCGCTGAGTATCTTTGTGAACCCGCTCCAGTTTGAACCGGGGAGCGATTACCGACGCTATCCGCGTCCGGAAAAGGCCGATGAAGATTTTTGCCGAGACGCAGGAGTCGATCTTTTATTTAGGCCGCCGGTCGGGGAAATGTATTTCGATGATTGCTCCACATTTGTGGAGGAAGCTTCTTTGTCGAGTGTGCTTGAGGGGAAATCGCGCCTGGGACATTTCCGTGGCGTCTGCACGGTGGTTGCCAAGCTTTTCAATATTCTTGTGCCGGACGCGGCGGTGTTTGGCGAAAAGGATTTTCAGCAACTGGCCGTCGTTCGCCGCATGGTGCGCGACCTCGATTTCAAGATTGAGATCGTGGCTGTACCTACGGTTCGCGAAGAGGACGGACTGGCATGCAGCTCGCGCAATCAATATTTGAATTTGGAAGAACGGAGGCAGACAACGGTTTTGCACAAAGCGTTGCTGGCCGCGGCAAATGCCGGCAAAAAATCCGCGAGAGACGTTATCGATCTTGTGCGGAAGGTGATCGGCGAAGCGCCGCTGGCCGTGATCGATTATGTGGAGCTTGTTGATGCGGAGACTTTGCAACCGGTTGAAATGGTCAGACCGAACTCGTTGCTCGCGCTGGCCGCGTTCTTCGGCAAGACTCGTTTGATCGACAATATCCGCCTGCCATGAAGGATTACGATTTCGTTGTGATCGGCAGCGGTATCGCAGGGCTAAGTTTTGCCCTGAAAGTGGCAAAGCATGGTTCGGTTGCCGTAGTTACGAAACGCAAAGGCGCCGACACAAACACCGCCTGGGCGCAAGGCGGAATCTCGTGCGTGACCAGCGATGAAGATTCATTTGGGCTGCATGCGCGTGACACCATCGTGGCTGGCGCAGGCCTGTGTGACGAGGCGGTCGTGCGCACGGTTGTGACCGAAGGTCCGGAGCGTATCCGCGAACTGATGCAACTCGGGTTACAATTCGATGAGCGCGAGATTTCCGGCTATCGCGAGCTCGATCTTGGGCGCGAGGGTGGCCACTCGAAGCGTCGCGTCTTACATGTGCGCGACGTAACCGGAAAGGAGATTGAGGACACTTTGTTGCGCGAGCTGGGCCGGTCCCGCAATGGCGGGATCGAGCTATTAGAAAATCACATGGCGGTGGACTTGATAAGCGCGGCCAAGCTCGGCTTCGCTGCCCAAGATCGCTGCCTAGGCGTTTATGTTCTGGATGAGGCAACTGGAGAAGTAGAAACGATCCGTTCGGATCGAATCGTGTTCGCGACTGGCGGTTGCGGCAAGGTTTACCTGTACACGACAAATCCGGATATCGCGACCGGAGATGGTGTGGCGATGGCCTGGCGAGCAGGCGCCGAGATCGCAAACATGGAGTTCATCCAATTTCATCCGACATGTCTTTTCCACCCTCAGGCAAAATCATTTCTCATTTCGGAAGCGGTGCGCGGCGAAGGCGGAATCTTGCGCAACAATCGCGGCGAAGATTTTATGAAACGCTACGATGCGGGTGGTTCGCTGGCGCCGCGTGATATCGTTGCGCGTGCGATCGACGCGGAGATTAAGCGCTCAGGCGCGAAGTGCGTGTTTCTGGATGTCACGCACAAATCGCCGGAATTCATTCGCGAGCGCTTCCCGCACATTTACGAGACATGCCTGCGGTTCGGGATCGACATGTCGAAGCAACCGATTCCAGTCGTGCCGGCGGCGCATTATCAATGCGGCGGAATCAAAACGGACGTGGATGGCGCGACGAGTTTGCCGGGGTTGTATGCGATCGGCGAGGTGGCATGCACCGGATTGCACGGAGCAAATCGTCTTGCGAGCAACTCGCTGCTGGAAGGCCTGGTGGTGGCGCATCGTGCGGCGACGACGGTCTCTATGCACGCGCGATCAAGTTCAAAGCAGAGAATTTCATTGCCCGAATGGAAATCGGGAAACGTGCAGGACGTTGATGAAATGGTCGCAATTTATCACAATTGGGACGAGATCAGACGCCTGATGTGGGATTACGTGGGAATTGTGCGCACCGACAAGCGGCTGCAGCGCGCAAGCGCGCGGTTACGCAATCTGCAGCGCGAAATCCGTGAGTTCTATTGGAATTTCAAAGTATCTGTGGACCTTCTGGAGCTGCGCAATCTCGCGACGGTTGCAGCTCTGATTGTCGATTCGGCGTTGAGTCGAAAAGAGAGTCGTGGCCTCCATTACACGCTGGATTATCCCGAAACGGAAGATCGACAATTCAAGGGCGAGACCGTGCTTAGCCGCGGTTGAACCAAGGGCGGTAATATGTGCTCGACACCGCCGGAAACAGAAAATTCGCCTTGCCTAAAAGAACGTGATCGGATAAAAGGGTGGCGGTAATTCCGCATGAAGAAACTTTTAGCGGCTTGTTTGAGTCTAGCGATAGCTGGCATGGCTAAAGCCGATGAACAATCCACTTCGCCCTACGCGACCTCGGCGGATTTTGCAAAATATGCAATGAAGCTGCGCGAGCAGGCACTGCTTAAAGTTGAGCCGCAGGTTTTTGTCCCGACAAGTTCACATCCGGCGATCCAGCGCTTTCCGTGGAAAACGAACATCGTGACCACGGTATTTTGGATTGGCGAACAAGCCGGAGGTAACAATCCGGTGCCCAATTTCAGAAGTTCCTGGGACGCGAATTGGACAGGCAGTTACGGCGGCTTCGATAATCCCGATTCATCGGCCCGGCGAAACTATATTCCGGTGGCGTTTATCCCGCACCAAAACCCCTTTTACTGTGCGCTGCCGTACAACGATGTTACGCATGGCCAGTTCAAACCGGAAGCACCGCTCGTGATTCCCTGGTTCAAGCAGCTTTACACGGGAGCGGGTCAATCCGTGTGCAAAGATCACTGGGTCGCCATACGAAAAGGGAATCATACTTGCTATGCGCAATGGGAAGATTGCGGCCCATTTCGCACCGATCATTTTCAATACGTGTTCCAAAACGAACGGCCAAAACCAAATCTGAACCATGGAGCTGGTCTGGATGTTTCGCCGGCCGTGCGCGATTATCTCGCACTCGCGCCAACCGACGTAACCGATTGGCAATTTGTCGAAGTGCGCGATGTGCCGCCGGGCCCGTGGCGGAGCTACGGTGAAAACAATCACTTCGTCATTGCGCGACGCCAGACCGAGCAGCGTTTGGCTGAACGAAGCTTCGGTGCCTCGAAGAAGTAGCCTTCCTTGCGAGCGCTTGAAGCCGTAATCATTTGAGGCGGCGCGACTGCTTAAGCAGAGAAGCCGAATCAACGACAAAGTCCGAATGACAAATTTAATGTAGAAGTTCGAATGACAACTTGCGCCAACGGCGGCTCAAAGCGCTCAGGGAAACTTCGCCGTTCCTCATTCCACGTCGAGCCAGCCGCTAGCCGCTTGGCGAAGGTCTCTGAGAGGGAATCATCGATGGTGAGGGCGATGGAGTGCT